>Ga0190283_1000223_pt1 | contig 30519 bp, 28 predicted proteins | sample 48691801_MG_FD_161669 | JGI IMG/M metagenome (GOLD analysis project Ga0190283, IMG submission 161669) | Hydrothermal vent microbial mat bacterial communities from Southern Trench, Guaymas Basin, Mexico - 4869-18-0-1_MG | ecosystem: Environmental > Aquatic > Marine > Hydrothermal vents >...
GGGGGGGGACAAAATGAAGACGCCTATAAAGATGATAGTCGCTCATACTCGAGCATAGCGGCCTTTTTACAGGCTTCTTGAGAGTAGTAATATTGAACTTCTTTATCATGGACGTACATATTGTTGCACGCATAGGATAATGCTTCCTGGATTATGAACAGCGGAGCCTTTTGTTCGAGGATTACGGCAGTTATTGATTGAAATACGAGAAGTGCGTGAAATATTTCTTTGCAACTATGTACATAGATGCTTTCTGAGATCCCCTTGCCGCGTCCTATCCTATAGCCGGAAGTCGAAATCATGACCCCAAAATTGCAGTGGTGTTCATGCATCCGGCGACAATGATCAGAAAATTCACTATTCTCCAACGGGTCCGAGTGGTTTTTTGCTTCCAAGTAGACATGCAAACCTATAAGTTCGCAAATTTTCTTACCAAAAGAAAAACGGATAGCCGTTTTGTGAACAGGACCACATCCATCGACCTGCCATTTACTCGGGTCGGAAATCTCGACAATCTGATGAGCTATCCCGCCTTTTTCCAACAGATATCGGCCGATTAATTCTAGAGGTCGTCCTTTTAACTTAGTTTTATCATCGCTGGGCTGGATTTTTATCTGAGTGGATTCAACGTAAGCCCTATAAAGTTCTTCAAATTCTTCCTTATCCCATCCGGATTCCGCTGCGAAACGCCATTCAAGCAAATAATCTAGAGAAGTAATATTCTCTTTGAACTCGTCTATCGTGTCCCTAAATTCCGTTAAATTGGGGTAAGGCTTATAATCCAATCTTCGCCCCCGGCTTCCAAAATACTATTTGGATTTCAATATCTTTTGATGTTTCAAAGGGTTCAAAACAAAGGGGACAAAAAGATCCATATCCCCCGTTCAGGGCTTTATGGGAAATCATTTCCACCGATGTTTCTTGTTGTCCAATAATACCGTCACAAGCCTTGTGTCGCGGTAAGAAGGTTGCTTTCAGTAATTGCATTCCCAGCAGCAAATAAAAAACACGCTTCACCGTCATAGCTGGAGAGCCAACAGCTTCGGACACTTTCTGAATATCAATGGATGCGTTGGGGCGTTTAGTTGTGAACTTATCGATTTCTCCGGAGATTCTTATCCCGATGTTTTCTTCAATTCCGGCCTCTTTAAATGGGATCTGATCAGGCATCGTCGTCAGCTCTTCGACATAATGTAGTCAATATCATATGGATTCTGAACTATTTCCTGTTGTGATTGCTCTACGCAATCGCGTAGTCGGCTATTGATGTATACATCGTTTCTCGCTAGTAAGATCACTGGAGCATAACTACTATTTTGATTCCCGTAATACGTCGAAACCCGGACCTTACCGCTTTTCTTACCAAGAGGCGCTTGTAGCACAAGGGAGTAGGTATGGCTGTTCTCTTTAAGCGCCCTGAAGATATTATATAGATTTGTTTGTGAGAGAGGGTACTCCTTTTTTCGGCGATCATATTCCTCTTTCAGACTTTGTGAGAAGGCATCGAATATTTTCTTTAATGGCAAGACGCCTTGCGTTAGATCGAACGCGGCCTCTGTCTGGGGTGCTATCTTCCATCCCATATCCTCGGCTCCGAGCTTGATTTCTAGATATAGCATTAACTTCTTGAAATCTAAAGGCAGAAAATCACCTGAAAATTTCGTTGAAATGTATTTTTCAAAACTTTTGATAATATACTGAAATCTTTCGGGAGTACGAGAAGCCTCGACCAGAGCTGCCCCTTGTACTTCAGCAAATATAGGCATCGATATTTCCAGCAGCCGAGTGGTAAATAGAAAATTGGCCTTGACCGGTAATCGCGCCAGAAAATAATCGCCGTAATTACCTGGCTGCCCATCGGGACGAAGTAGCACTCGATTGCAGCTGAGCAGCATAGAAACGGAACGCGATCCTTGATTTATACGAATCGATTCAACACGAAGTGACGATCCCTGTGGGGCCACGATGCCGTTGAAAAATATTTTGATTTGTTTGGAACCCATATTATATTCGGTTTTCAATATTTTCTGGAAAGTGATGAACGATTTGTATGGACCTGTCTTGGGCAATAGAAAGTAACTGACGCATGGGAAGTAAAAATCATGATCAAGATGTGAGAGAGCCTGTCCTATCTTTTTAGTATCGAGAATATCAGCTATTGCGTCAGCATGAGCGTATCTATTATTAATGCCTCTATTTGCCCCATCCCCATCTATCTTTCCGGTAATTTTGTTGTCGATCTGGCAGTACGTAATCAGTTGTTTCAATTGATTTATTAGGTATATCTTCCCAAGTACATGGCTAGCCTCTAATTTTTGCAGTGAATATTTGCATGCATTCATGAATTCTTTGAACGATTCATAGTCACTGCCGATCATCGTTATCCTCTATGCTGCCTCTTTCTTAACCGGCCCATTATTCCTACATAAGCCCGGAATTCTTGGCTTAAAGATCCCCAAGGGGGTTTAGCGAGCGCTTCAAAGCCTGGCCGAATAAACGACCACATTGAGCCCACACCTAGCGTACATGGTGCAAACATCTGCAAAAATCATGTACTGACCAGCCGTAGGTAAATGCTACATGAGAGCCGCCCACATGTCAATGAGAACCGGTATTTTGTCCTCCTAATTCCATCGTGGTCAAGATGAACACCGCTTCGGTACTGGATCGATTAAGGCCCAACTTGTCGAAAATGGAATTCCAGGGACGCCATACTTATTCTGGTGGGGCGTTTACCGTGCCTTTCGGGCTAGGTCTTGGGCATCGCGTGGTTCCGTCTGAGGCAGTCTCCAGCTTAGCGATGAAGCCATCATCTCCCTTCGATCTGTCTGTTCGCTCGTGCTGCCGAAGCGTTTCGCTTGGGTATCTGAACACCCGTTCGATAGAAAAACTCCAGTTTGGCGCTGGCTCATGAATGGTGCATCGTAGCCCATGGCGCATTGCCCAGGAAGGGCCATGTTCCCAAGATAGGATCTTTCAAGTCGTCAATCCTATCTGCAACAAATCGCAGATGGTGTCCTACCAACGTCACTATCATTCCAGGGTCACTGCCAGTTCCATCACCCACCGGACAGCCCACATTGATTCCCGCCAACTTCAGGTTCAAGGGATTGTTTGATTCCTCGCGTTCCAATACCCAGAAGCCTCCACCACTGACCCCTACAAGATCTGCTGGCAGACCCTCACGGAACATCTGTGTCATGTCGATATCGATGCATTTCCGACGGTTTCCCGCTGAGTATGAGACCATGCCAGGACACGTATTGAGCGTCAGAAATCCTGACTCAAAGACCTGCTCAGTCGAATCGGTCATGCTCAGTGGGAAGCCGCTCACAATCCCGCTGGCCCAAGCCTCCAAGAACGCAGTCTCATCGGGCACACAAAGATTACTACTGTCCAGAAATCGTCTGCAATTGTCGAAAACAGCGTCTACTTTACTGGGATCCAACTCATAGAAACCATAGTCCTCAATTAGATCCCAATCGGCGTGAACTGCTCCTGGCTCCCTGATATATGCTTCAAACGGCGCACTCGAATTAGCTCCCTTAAGGTAAATCGTACTTTGATGATAGTAAGCACTCACGCAGTGACCGGCCGTAAAGATGAAATAGCGGCCATCGAGTTCCACCAGAATGCCTGAACCGAACGGTTCTAAAGGCTGGCGCGTAGCATGGATCAACTGCACCGAGAATTGCTCGATGTGTTCTACTGCTTCGTCTCTTACCTCAGTGTGGCAGCCGTTCACTACACCGGAGTCACCTGATAAATTCTGGTTCTCGTCTGCACTCATGCCAGCCATCTCCTTTTCCATTGGCAATCTAACAGATCTTACGAAAGGGTTTCATTATAGCTGCGTCGGACAATTAGTAAGTGGAACCCAACCGTTCAGTAGGCTCTCCTTCCTCATTAAGAATCGCGTCGTCCAGGGAATTACGCGGTTGTCGGCTGCCTGATCCGATTACGGCTTAGGCCATGCTTCCTCGTGTCCTCTAAAAGAAAATGGGGTCAAGTCCGATTTTAGATCTTTATCAATTGTTTGTCCAGCCGGTGGACTCTTCTCCTGAGCCTACCGTTACTCTTCAGTGTCTTCCTCGTGCGAGACACGACGCTGCGGACGCTCCCGTAGTTGGCAAGCCCGAACTCCTTTCCTATTGTCTTCAATGTTTGGCCGGATAGACGCCGACAAAGATAAATGGCCACGTTTCTCGGCTCATTGGCGCCGCCCCTCCTGCCGGACAGCAAAACATTCGAGCGCTGTAGGATGGGGTAAGCGAAGCGAACCCCATCTGTCGCGGTGTTAAAATGGTGGTGTGTTGTAAAATATCCTCGACCGATGGGATTCCCGCTGGTCATCCCGTCCTACGGGCTAAGGCGCCCGTTCAGTTTCGAGCGGCTGAACCGGAACTGCGTCTCGGCTCGTGGTTCGAGTCCCAATACAGTGGTTGGACGTGTGGCCGCGCGACACGCGGCGAGAAGAGGGCGCAGCATGCAGCGCCCCTACGAAGACCTGTCCCGGCCGGCTTCTCGAATGGTTGAATTTGTGCGAGCTGTCGCAAGATATTGTTGCAAGCACTATGCCCGTGTTGTCCGGCATGAAGAGGGCGCGGCATGCGGCGCCCCTACGAAGACCCGCCCTCGACAGCTTCTGAAATCATTGAATCCCCCCGTAAGTGAATGGTTTTCGGCTTAGGCCGTGTCGCCGGCTTTACTGCGGGTGAACTGGTCCACCGCCACCGCGAGGACGATCACCACGCCGATCACAATTAACTGAGCGTTCGTCGAGATGCCCACGAGGGTGCACCCGTTACGCAAGAAGCTGATGAGCAACGTGCCGACGATGGTTCCGGTGACGGTTCCGCGGCCTCCAGAGAGGCTGGCGCCGCCGATGACCACCGCGGCGATGACGTCGAGCTCTGCGCCCACGCCCGCGGTGGGTTGCGCGGACACGGTTCGGCTCATGGCGATCATCGCGCCGAGCCCGGTGAGCAGGCCTCCGAGGGTGTAGATGCCGATCAGACTTCGGTCGACTCTCACGCCGGCGTGGTGCGCGGCTTCCACGTTGGAACCGATGGCATACGTGTGACGACCGAACCGCGTGAACTGCAGGATGGCTCCCGCCACCGCGATGACGGCCAAGAACAGGACCACCGAAATCGGTATCCCGAGCAGAGTACCTTCGCCCAGGTACCGGTACGATGACACGTTGATCGGCTGTCCATCGTACATGACCAGCGCTATCCCGCGGTAGAGACTCATGGCGCCTAAGGTGGCAATGAACGGTTGGAGCTTCAGCTTGGTGATCAACGCTCCCGAGACCACGCCACCCACCGCGCCGGCCAGGAGCCCGACCGCGGTTCCCAGGGCCATCATCCCCACAGAAGGTTCTTCCCCACCGAGCCCGATCATTGTTCCGGCCGCGCACATGCCGCACAATGCGAGGAGGGAGCCCACGGAGAGATCGATGCCGCCGGAGATGATGATGAACGTCATTCCAACCGCGATGATGCCGTAGACCGACGAGCGGCGCAGCACGTTGAGGAAATTGTCGAGGGTTAGAAAGCTGTCGGGCTGCCAGAGCGACAAGCCGGCGATGACCAGGATGAGGCTCCCGAACGGCAGCAGTTCTCGAACGAGTTTGTTCATGTGCGGCCCTTGTCCACGGCCGCGAGTTGCATCACGGCCTCCTGGGTGGTTTCTGAGGTGACGAGGTCCGCGACGAGGCGGCCCCGGCGCATCACCAGAATGCGGTCGGTGATTCCGAAGAGCTCGGGCAGATCCGAAGAAATGATGAGAACGGCCTTCCCCTCAGCGGCCATTCGTCCGATGAGCTCGTAGATGTCGACCTTGGCCGCGATGTCGATGCCACGAGTGGGCTCATCCAGCACCCACAGCCGCGACTGGGCGATGAGCGCGCGACCGAGCACCAGCTTTTGTTGATTGCCGCCCGACAGAGCGCTCGCCGGCGCTCCCGGCCCGGACCACTTGAGCGAGAGCTTTTTGGCCGTTTCTTCGGCGATTTCGTTTTCGCGGCCGAGGTGCAGGATATGTTTCATGCCCAGTTCCGCGAGGCACGGTAGCGTCAAGTTCCACGCGGCCGGGAGATCGAGGCATAGCCCCGTGCGCTTTCGATCTTCTGTAACGTACATGACTCCGCGGGAGAGTGCGTCGGCCGGCGTTGCGATTTTCACGCTTTTCCCGTCGAGCTCGACGCTGCCGCGGATTGAGGGGTCGAGACCGCACAGGACGCGGGCAAGCTCAGTGCGACCTGCGCCCACCAGCCCGGCGACGCCGATGATCTCTCCCCAGTGCAGATCGAAACTGATGTTTTCGACGCATTGGGACGAGAGATCCGACACGCTCAGAGCCGTGGACCCAACTTCGACCTCCCCTTTGGGGAAGTAGTCGTCCAGGTCGCGCCCGACCATCTGTTTGACGATATCGGAGATCTCGAGGTCCTTCATGGGGCCGGTGTGCATGGCTCGTCCGTCGCGGAGAACGGTGATGTCCTCCGCGATCTCAACAACCTCTTCGAGCCGATGGGAGATGTAGATGATTGTGGTCCCCGCCCGGCTCAGTTTCTTGACCATTTCGAGGAGCACGGCCACTTCGTGCTCTCCACACGAGGAAGTCGGCTCGTCCATCACCAGAATCTCGGCGTTACGCGCGAGGGCCTTCAGCACTTCGATAATCTGGCAAGTGCTCGCCGGCAGGTTCTCCACTTTTTGATTAGGATCCACATCGAAGCCATGTTTTTCGGCCAGGGCACGGGTGTCTGCGAGCATTCGGTTTTTGCAGTAGGTGCCGAGCAGGGCGCCGCGGGGCTCGATCCCGAGCCACACGTTCTCAGCGATGGTGAGATCCGGGGCGAGGCTGAGCTCCTGGTAGATCATCGCGACCCCGGCCGCGAGGGAGTCGGAAGGATGCTTCCACGCGCAGGTTTTACCCTGTCGCATGATGGTTCCGGTGTCGGGCTGATGAACTCCCGAGAGGATCTTCATCAAAGTGGATTTGCCCGCGCCGTTTTCGCCCACCAGGGCGTGAACCGTCCCCTGCCGGACGCGTAGCGTGATATCTTCGAGGGCCTTGATGGGGCCAAAGCTCTTACTGATCCCCTGCATCTCGAGGGCGAACTGCGAAGACTCGACTTGCGGGCACAGCGCCATCAACCTTCGCTTCCGATGAGCGCACGAATCTCGGGCGAGTTCAAGCGATCCTTAGTGACGAGTTCCACCCCGGTGTCGATTCTCGCCTTGACGCTTTCGCCCTTGATCGCCGCGACCGCGCTGCCTACGCCTTTGTATCCCATGGCCTGAGGATTCTGGATTACGAGAGCGTCGATGCGCCCGGCCTCGAGACCTTTGACCAGGGCGTCAGCAGCGTCGAAGCCGATCATCTTCACCGCGTCGGCTCGTCCCTGGCTCTCCAGCGCTCGCAGGGCGCCGCGAGAAGTGGACTCGTTGCAGGCGAAGATGCCATCGAGCTCTTTGTGGCGGGTGAGCACGTCTTCGGCCGCGGAGAGCGCTGTCTCTACCGTGTCCATGCCGTAGCGGTCTTCAACCAGCTCGATCTGGGGAAACCCCTTCTTCAGTGTTTCGATGAAACCGTTTTCGCGAGCCGTGGTGGACGCGGAGCCGGCCATGTACTTGATGACGGCTACCTTGCCCTTGCCGCCCAGGAGCTTCGCCATGTGCTTCGCAGCGAGGGCGCCGCCCGCGTAGTTGTCGGTGGCCACGAAGGAGATCCGCTTGTCGGTATCAATGTCCGAGTCGATGATAACGACCGGTATCTTGGCGGCCGCTGCACGTTCGACCACGGGGACGAGCGCGCCGGCGTCGGTGGGCGCCAGCACTATGCCGGCCACCTTCTTCACTATGAAGTCCTCGACGATTTGGATCTGTTTTTCACGATCACCCTCCCGGTCCGGACCCGTCCAGAAGATCTCCACATCGTGCTCTTTGGCGGCCTTTTGTGCACCGGCAAGAACCGAGTTCCAGAACGAATGGGTAGTCCCCTTGGGGATGACTGCGATGGGGCCCATTCCCTTGGGTTCTTCGGTGGTGTTCTCGACTTTGGAGGGATTTGATTGGGGCGTGGTATTATCTCCCTTCTTAAGAAACAGTCCAGCACCCACGGCTACAGCTGCGACAAGCAGAAATACCAGAATCAGGACGTTCTTATTCAAAACGACTCCTTCTGCGCGCTCGTTTTTTCGACTTTGGCCTGCCCCCATAATCTGTGCCACTTTCTAAGTTAGAGAATCCAGTGTACGCGCTTCCTTAGGAGACTATATCATCTCCGGCCTATTCCGGACAATGTATGTTTTGAAGCCAAGCTATAGTGATGCGCATTGATATTCGGTGTTAAGATCACACTCCCGCTACCCCCATAGGCGTTAACTGTAACCGTTCACCGGGAACCGTACAAGCTCCCGGAATTACGTATGGGTGAGGTTTGGAGGGGGAGATGAGTCTCCCCCTCCAAACCTCACCGGGCGCAGAACCGCTTCAAGCCCGGTGAACCATTACCGTTAACTCAAGGCCAAATTGCGTACAAAACCCCTGAAAACGGGGTCTGTTACGTGCGGACCTCTCAATCGTCACCCCGGCGAAAGCCGGGGTCCAGTCCCGCGAGACGCGGGATTACGATGAAGAACTGGATTCCGGCGTTCCCCGGATCGTAGTCCGGGGCAGGCTCTGGAATGACGGGCCAAGAAAGCGGCCGCAAGTCTTAAGTTAACGCCTATGCCCCCTACCCCTCCCGTCAAGGGCTTACACTGGGACACACGTAACACCGCGGGCGCCGCTCGCATTCTGTCGTCCCTCCGGGACTCTCAGACAGGGTTAGAGTGGATTGAGGCACCCGGCGCTGAAGCACCGGGCTACTTTCTAGTGTCCCTACGGGACACCTCTTCATGCCCCGTCGGGGCATCTGATAGTAGCCCGGTCATTTATGGCCGGGTAAAAGAAACCACCACAATTTCCCTTCCTTAAGTCCCGGAGGGACGACTGGCTCTCCCTTCTACACCACCCACGGTGTTACGTGTGGGTAAGAGTAAGCGTCAAGGGAGGGGGGAGGAGTCCCCTCTCCCCTGGCGGGAGAGGGTTAGGGTGAGGAGGCGTCCAGCCGTAGAACCCATTTTCAATACGTGGCACTATAGGAGGCTGTCGGACTTAGACCGATCGGCCCCAATCCAGCCAGATATGTTTGCTCAGGATGTTGATATATAATGTGATTTACCTAATCTGTGCGGTTCTTGGTTCATCCAACAAGCAAGTACCTGAAGTATCTGTCATTGCGAGCACAGCGAAGCAATCTCATTGGGTGGAAGAACCAAATAGGGACGTTTACCTGAAAATAGATGAGCCGGGATGACCCTGACGCTTCGCCTTGCACCGGCTATCCAAGAGGGCGCAGCATGCGGCGCCCTACGCATGGCTCCGCCATGCACAGATCGTGGCACGATTGGTACGTCTTTCCGGGTTTTGCGACAGGCTCCTAGCGCAGGATTCCCATCTTTCGTTCCAAGGTCGATCGATTGATCACGCACTTCGCCAGCGCCGTGTAATAGGCCGCCGCGGCCTGGGCAGCGTCTTTCTCAGCGTCCAAGACCTCTCGATACGTGGCCAGTTGTTGTTTGTAGAGGGCCACGTTCTTCCGGTAGTTCGCCAGGAAGGCGTCGAGCGCTATCTTGGTGTCGGGGATGTCCTCTTCAGACTGTTTCATGGCAATGAAAGCAGTCTGAACCTCTTCCATGATCTGTTGGACCAGGAGTTGTTTGTCCACGAACTTCTTGGCATAGGCTACGCGATCTCGTTTTACCTTCTCTCGTCTACCGTACATGTCAAAGGTCCAGGTGAGGACCCCCTTCAAGGTCCAATCGTTGTACGCTTCCCGATCAAGCACATTCCAGTCGTCATTGGTTCTTGTGCCCACTACCTCCAGGTCCAGGCTGGGCAATAGCCTTGCTTGGGCGACTTTCACTGCGGCCATGGCTTCCTGGGCCGTCATGTTCGCCTTGACGATCTCCAGCCTGTTGCGAACGGCTATGGTGAAAATTTGTGGAATTCCGTACGAGGTGCGCTTGAATGTGAGGTTCCGGATCACTTGTGTGGGAGCGTTGGGCGGGTATCTCAGCAGGAAATTGAGCCCGGCGCGGTACCGTTCAATGGCTTTGGCCGCCTTCCTCTGAGATATTCGCGCTTTGGCGAGCTGACCGCTGCCGGCAAGCACGTCCACTTCGAGAACTATGCCGGCCCTGTGGAACGCCATGCTCTGTTTGAGGTTCGCGTCGAGGGCCTTAACCGACTTTGTCGTAGTTCCCAGGAGCTTGTGTGAGAGAACCAGGTGGTAGAACGCTTTGTGGACCTCTAGAGTGAGGTCCTGCATGTCCAACTTTCGCTGGATACGAGCCGCTTTTGCCCCCAGTTTCGCCCTCTTGTACTCGTTCAGGAGTTTGCCACCCGAGAAGATGGGTTGGGTCAAGGTCGCGGAAAGACTGAAACTCTGGTGCGTGTTGATCCGGTATGGCTCAGCGGGGACTATCGTGGTACCGCCAATTGTCCGCTCGTACCAGCGGCTGTCCTGCGCATAGCTCAGGTATTCAATGTTGGTAAGGTTATCGTACCGGTCGGCCTCGGCCGTGTATTCCAACTCTATGCTCGGAAAGAAATCTGAGAAAGCGACCCGTCGTTGATGTTCCTTCCTCTTCACCTCCAGATTGGCCAAGGTCATGTTGTGGTTGCGGTTGAGGGCGATGGCCACAGCTTGGGGCAAAGACAGCTTGGGCGCCGAACTCCTGGCAGGAGGTTCGGCAACGCAAGGGGACGGCCACTGTGCCGCAAGCGATGCAATGAGTAACAGCGCTGCGGCGGCACCCACATGAAGAATTCGCAATGCCGGCTGCCGGCCAACCATGCTCACTACTCCCGAAGACCATCCCAGTACCTGTTCCTGCCCGTGCGCTCAGGGGGTTGAGGCCGGTCCGAACCTGAGAATCCGCAGTTCGTCAGCGGTGAGATTCACATGAACTCACCAACATGGTAACAAGCCCGTTTCCTCCGAGCACTCTGTTACAGGTCCATCTCGGTGTTAAGACCGTGTCTGCTCGGTGGTTCCGTGCACCCCGGTGGGCGTGTTCCGAGCATGCAAGGTTCGACACCCGATTTCTCCCAGTATCAGACTGCGTTTCATTGATAATATCAGAGTGGCGGCACCCGTGTCAACGCGAAAACGAGTGCCCTGGTATGCCCTCAAGCGCAGCGACAGAGAGACAAACGCGCGGACAGCTCATTGCCGGGAGTGAATTCCGGCGTTCCGCGGGAATCCAATCTTCGAATTCGTCATAATGAATTTTCTCTGGGGGGGCCGGAGCCTCGCAATGACTGGACAGAAGACATCGAGAACTCCCCAGAGACGAAAGGCCGGACGGTTTTTATGTTGAATCCCGTCTGGATGAATGCGAAACTACCTGCCGGGAGTATGCGTCATGAGATCGACTATACTGCGCGGCTATATGGTTCTTTTCTGTGGCCTGTCTCTGATACTTGCAGCCTGCGGGTCCAAGGACAAGGGCGTCGCCCGGAAAGGGCCTCCACCAGTTCCGGTGATAACTGCAAAGGTCGTGCAGAAGGACACGCCCCATTTCCTTGACGCCATAGGACGTGTGGAGGCGTTCCAATCGGTTGACATCAAGCCCAGGGTCACGGGTCTGCTGCTGAAGGAGGAGTTCCAACAGGGGGATGACGTCCGGAAAGGGCAGTTGCTCTTCTCCATCGATCCTGCTCCGTTCGAGGCGAGACTCAGGGAAACCACGGCCGGATTGAAGACGGCCAAGATCGAATTGAAGCACGCTCGCGTGGATCTTCGCCGATACGAGGCGCTGCTAGAGCAGAAGATGGTCACCCCTGAGAAGTTCGAGCAGATCCAGATCGGTTTGAAATCCAAGGAAAACCAGGTCGAGTTGCAGACGGCTAAGGAAGAGTTGGCGCGGCTCGATCTGCAGTACTGCTCAATACGGTCTCCGCTGGACGGACGATCGGGTGAGATTGAAGTGGATGCGGGCAACACCGTGTCCGCGTACAGAGACAGACTTGTAAACATCAAACAGATGCAACCCATCACAGTCACCTTCTCGCTGCCCGGGAAATTCCTGCCGGAGATCAAAACAAGCTCGTCAAGCGGCCCGTTGCAGACACAGGCTCTGATTCCGGGCAGTAAGAAGCCGGAGATGGGACGGCTGGACTTGATTCAGAATACCGTGAATCCGAAGACCGGAATGATTATGCTCCAGGCGATCTTTCCTAACAAAGACGGGCGATTGTGGCCCGGCCAATTTGTCAAGGCGCTCCTGAATGTAGGTGTGACGAAGAATGCGCCTCTGGTCTCGACTCAAGCGGTGAGTGACGGTCCGAAGGGGCAATACGTATGGCTCGTGAAAAAGGACCGCACGGTGAAGATGAGGCCGGTTGTAGTCGGTCGACGCTATGAAGGAATGAGCGTCCTTTCCTCAGGACTGAAACGCGGCGAAGAAGTGGTCACGACCGGGAAGCTCACACTACACCCCGGGGCCAAGGTCATGGCCGCTACGAAGAAGGGCGCCGCGGGAGCGAAGCCCTCATCAGCGGCCGCTGGGAAAAAGGGCGAGAAGTAACCGGCACGAGCGGATAGACCATGAGCATAACAGAGATATTCATCAGACGACCGGTGCTCTCGACCACCGTGATGATCGCGATGGTGGTCTTTGGCGCCATAGGCTACGTGAGTCTACCTGTCTCGAATCTGCCTCAGGTCGAATATCCCACCATTCAAGTAATCGCCGGCCTACCCGGCGCGGGTCCGGACACCATAGCCTCAAGCGTCGCAACTCCCTTGGAACGGCAGTTCTCAGCCATAGAAGGGCTGAAGTCCATGAACTCCACGAGCCGCCTTGGCATGACGTCCATCAGTCTCCAATTCAACCTTTCCCGGAATATCGATTCTGCGGCAATGGATGTGCAGGCGGCCATCTCCCGGGCGAGCGGAGATCTTCCGACAAACATGCCCAGCCCGCCCACATTCCAGAAGGTGAATCCCTCCGACGTCCCGATCTACTACCTGATCATGTCCTCTGACGCCATGCCCCTGTACAAGGTCACGGACTATGCTCGGACCTTCGTCACGGACAGTCTCACCACGGTTCCCGGCGTGGCCCAGGTCCTCGATTACAGTGAGCAGAAATTCACCGTGCGTGTGAGGATGGACCCGGAAGAGCTGGCCGCGAGAGAGATAAGTTTCAATGATGTCGAGCGAGCCATCGTCGGCGAAAACGTGAAACTGCCGTTGGGAACGTTGGATGGGAAGGTTCGCAGTAGGACCGTCAACACCTCCGGACAGCTCATGGACGCGGAGGCGTACAAATCCATCATCGTCTCGTACATTGATGGGCAACCGGTCCGGCTGGGCCAACTGGGCACGGTTGAGAACAGCGTCCTGAACAACAAAGCCACATCCTTCTACAACGGGAAACCCTGTGTCGCGCTCGGCGTGAACCGACAGCCTGGAACCAACACCGTTGAAATCGTAGACGAGATCGAGAAGAGACTGCCGGCGATACGCGCCTCGCTTCCGCCCACGGTCAAACTCACCATTTTGTACGACATGTCACAATCGATCCGAAAATCGATTGATGATGTGAAGTTCACGCTCATCCTGGCCATACTCCTTGTGGTAGTCGTGGTGTATCTCTTTCTCAGGAGTGTGATGGCAACCTTTGTGGCGGGTGTGGCGATCCCCCTTTCAATCGTGTTCACCTTCGCTGTGATGTATTTGTGGGGCTTTTCTCTGGACAATCTATCGCTTATGGCGCTGGTTCTGGCCGTAGGTTTTGTGGTGGATGACGCTATCGTCGTGCTCGAGAATGTGGTCCGTCACATGCAAATGGGCAAAAAACCGTTCCAGGCTGCTATTGATGGTTCTCGCGAGATTCTGTTCACAATAATCTCCATGACCTCCAGTTTGGCGGTGGTTTTCGTGCCGATCATGTTCATGGCGGGGATATACGGTCGGATTCTCAACGAGTTTGCGGTTACCATCACCATAGCCATATTGGTATCGGGAGTGGTGGCCATTTGTGTCAGTCCCATGGTCAGCAGCCGGGTGTTGAAGCCTGGTGGGACCATCGAAAAGACCAGTCCATTTTTCGAGCGAATTCTCAACGTATACAAATGGACCTTAGAGGAGGCGGTCCGACACAGACGCATCACGGTGGTGATGGCGGTCCTCATGCCGGCGGCCACAATCCATCTGTTTCTCATTATTCCCAAGGGCTTTGTGCCAAATGTGGACATGAACTACGCTATGGGGATCAGTATCGCCGAGCAGGGCGCTTCTCCGGAGGCGATGGCGTCGCACGCAAAGCGAATCAGCAAATTGGTCCAGGACAACCCCAATGTGGAAGCAGTATTGGGAATCTCCGGAATCCCGCAGCAGAATCAGGCGCTGCTCATACCGGTGTTCAAAGACATTCCACCCCGAAAGGATAGCGCCGAGACGGTGATTCAAGAGCTGTGGCCCGTGGTGAACAGCGTCCCGGGAGTAATGACCTTCTTCGAAATACCACCGTTGATCCAGGCCTCCGCTCAGCAATCCGCGAGCCCGTACCAGCTCGTATTGCAGTCGGCCGACACGGAGACCCTGTATCGGGAAGCCCAGGAGCTGACCATGGCGCTTCGGGGAGTCAGAGAAATCGCCGGCGTGAACTCCAACCTGTATCTCAAGAGTCCCCAGGCCTACCTCCATATCCATCGAGACAAGGCGGCAACCCTGGGAATCAGGGTGGAGGCAATTGAAAACACGTTGTTCTCCGCGTATGGTGAAAGACAGATTTCCAACATTTATGGCGCCTCGGACACCTACAAGGTCATCCTGCAAGTGGAGGAGAAACATCAGCGCGACATGGATCAGCTCTCTCGCCTGTATGTTATGGGGGGTAACGGGACCCCGGTCCGGCTGGACACGGTCGCGGATCTATCGCCCAGCATCGGACCGTTGGTGGTAAATCACTACGATCAGCTTCCCTCGGTGACCATATCGTTCAACACCGCGCCGGGTCATTCACTCGGTGAGGCCACCACGGCTGTGAGAAGCCTGGCCGCCAAAACGCTGTCGCCGGCAGTCATGCACCGATTCGGGGGAACGGCACAGGCATTCGAGGAGTCGGTCAACAGCATTGTCGTCCTTCTCATTATCGCGATAGTCGTCATCTACATGATCCTGGCGATCCTCTACGAAAACTTCATCGTTCCCCTGACAATTATCTCTGGGCTTCCCTCAGCCGCGTTTGGCGGACTCCTGGTTCTGTGGTTGTTCGGTATTCCCCTTGACCTGTTCGGATACGTGGGCCTGTTTATGCTCATCGGGATCGTGAAGAAGAACGCCATTATGGTGGTGGATTTCGCCCGAGAGGCCGAGGTCAAGGAGGGCAAGTCTCCCCAGGAAGCTGCGATCCAGGGATCGCTGGTTCGATTCCGGCCGATCATGATGACCACCATGGCCGCCATCGCAGGGATGATTCCAATTGCCGTCGGCTTCGGAGCAGGTGGAGAGGCGAGGCAACCTTTGGGATTGGCCGTGGTTGGCGGCCTGCTCCTATCTCAGGTCGTAACGCTTTATCTCACGCCGGTTGTCTATAGCTACCTGGCCGGCTTCGAGGAATGGGTAGGGAGTCGAGGAGCGAAGTATCGAGAAATCCGAGGCATCCCGACCGACGTCAATCAGTGAGTCGGACCGAGCACGACCCATTTCACGCAGTTGAGTGAAGGTGATTGTGTGAAGAGAAAACGGAAGATGAATTCCGATCAAGCAGAAGACGAGCGACGGGTCCAGGTGGACAGACTGACTCCCCATCAGACCACGGCTCTCGTGGTCCTTTACCAAAGGGCCAAGGAATCCAGGAAGCCGGACGCCAAAATCAAGGACCTGATGGCGGAAGGAATGGTCGATCGGATAGACTACGACTTCTCTGATCTGGACAATGATCTGCGGGGGCAAGCAGTAATCGCAGCTCGTACTCAATTGTTTGACACCGAGACGACAAAATTCGTGGACAGACATTCAGATGGTACAATTGTCAACCTTGGCGCGGGTCTCGACACACGATTATTCCGAGTAGACAACGGAACAATACGCTGGTTTGACGTTGATCTGCCGGAGATGATTGATCTCCGCAGGCAACTCTTGTTGGAATCGGAGCGGCTCTCCTTCATTCCCAAGTCCGTCTTGGATTTCGATTGGATGGGGAGGGTCCCGAAAGATTCTCCTATTCTGCTCATCGCTGAGGGGCTTCTTGTTTACTTTGAAGAAGATGATGTACGAGCCCTCTTTCAGAATATTGCAGACCATTTCCCAAAGGCAGAGGTCCTCCTTGACGCAGGGAGTCCCATGCATCTACGATCAACAATCCCGGGGATTGATCCAAAACTGACGCCTTTCAAATGGGGAGTATCAAGCATTGCAGATTTGGAGAATTGGGACTCTCGAATAAGATTTGAAGAGGAGTGGTACTTTCAGGACATGATGCCTGCCGGCCGCAACGTTCTAGCAGACATGCTCGGACTGATGCTGAGACCGGATGCCAAAGTCGGCCGTGTAGGATTCAGACGGGATGCTGACCAGAAGGGAGAATTGAGAATAAAGTGATACGCGATTTCGCGGTTCGCCGCTCTGTTCGTCAGTAAGGGGAGAGGAAGGACCACAAAATAGGATCATGCTATTTGAAATTACCGGTACAGAAAGCTCTGCTCTGATACTCGGAATTAAGTGAGAAGGAGGAGTTATGAAAAAGATCATTCTGTTGGCTGTGGTATTCTTATTAGGCGCTGCCCTGGTCGCGCAAGGGGCGGATGAGGATGACGTTCAAGCGTTCTTGGGCGTCAAAGGCAAAGCTGCTGGTTGCTTCTGCTGCGTCAAACAAACCTGTGTGGTGACAAGGAATGAAGCCGACTGCAAGAAGATCGGCGGCGTGAAGATCAAGAAATGTGAGGAATGCGAGAAGGCCAAGAAGAAGTAGTCTGTAACGGATTACCAAAGCTCAGACGAACTCCGACCCAAATGATCTACAAGAAGGAGGAGTCATGAAAAGGATTCTAGTGATTGCGTTATTTTTGGTGTTTGCACTGTCTTCGCTCAGTTTTGCAACAACGGGCGGGATAATGAAGCTTATTTTGGGCGCTGATGGGAAACCTACGGGTTGCTTCTGCTGCGTCAAACAGACCTGTGTGGTGACCAGGAATGAAGCCGACTGCAAGAAGATCGGCGGGGTAAAGATCAAAAAGTGCGAGGAATGCGAGAAGGCCAAGAAGAAGTAGTCTGAAACGGATTACCAAAGCTCAGACGAACTCTGACCCAAATGCTCTACAAGAAGGAGGACACATGAAAAAGATCATATTTTTCGCTATGCTATTCTTATTGAGCACTGCCCTCGCCGCACAAGGGCAATCACGCATGATCCCCCACTTGTTGGGAGTTGACGGCAAATTCGCGGGTTGCTTCTGCTGCGTCAAACAGACTTGTGTGGTGACCAGGAACGAGGCCGACTGCAAGAAAATCGGCGGGGCAAAGATCAAAAAGTGCGAGGAATGCGAGAAGGCCAAGAAGAAGTAGTCTGAAACGGATTACCAAAGCTCAGACGAACTCTGACCCAAATGATCTACAAGAAGGAGGAGTCATGAAAAGGATTCTAGTGATTGCGTTTCTTTTGGTGTTTGCACTGTCTTCGCTCAGTATTGCTTCAGGGGGCGGGCTAATGCAGCTTAAGAATATTTTGGGCGCTGATGGGAAACCTGCGGGTTGCTTCTGCTGCGTTAAACAGACCTGCGTGGTGACAAGGAATGTGGCCGACTGCAAGAAGATCGGCGGGGTAAAGATCAAAAAGTGCGAGGAATGCGAGAAGGCCAAGACTAAGTAGGTTCTTCGAAGCGTCCAGCCCTTTCATCCGGCCATGATTTCCAAAGAAAAGGGATCGTGGCCATCCGGCTGTGGAGGTGGTCGTATCTAATGGGTAGGCTCCTAATGAGGGATAACATGCGGCTTAGAGCTTTTCTCATGGCAGCGCTTTCCATGTCAATGATTGCCTTTGCGACCTCTGATTCGTGCGGTCAAAGCCGGACCGTTGACAATCAGGGCAATGCAGTCGGGAACATAGATCCCAAGAAGACTTACGTGCTTGCGATCGGCTGCTGTGTTCCTTGGAGAGGGCTTCGTACCTGCCGGGACACGGTTCGTCTTTTCGTGGAGGCAGCCACTGCGCGATTAGGGATTCCCCCTGAGAATATTCTAACCGTTGTCGACGAACAGGCAACCTACGAAGGCGTGGCAAACGGCTTCACATGGCTTTCACGGAAATCGGGCCCGGACAAGACCATTATCGTCTACTATAACGGCCACGGCACACTTCTTCCCGAAGGGAGCGACAGTGGGGACCCCGAGTATGTGTTTATCCTGTGGTCGAAAGAATTCCCCTTTGCCGGCCTGCAGGCCGTCCTTGCCCATATCTGGATGAACGATCTGGAATTCTCCGCGCTCGTTGACAAAGTCCCCGGAAAGGCAAAGCTCGTCATTGCAGACACCTGCCACGCGCTCGGAGCCTGGGAAGATCTTCACCCAAAGGGCACAAAGATAGATTACGGCCTCAAAGGCGCCGCTCTCATAGCTGCCTCGGAGGCAGGGCAACTGGCCTTCAGCACGCCGAAGTACGCTCTCTTCACAAAAGAGATGGTGGCCGCAATGAACAGCGGGGTTGGCAACCTCAAGGATGCGTTCGACCTGGCGCAGCGCAAGACCAGGAAGGAATCGAGGATAATGTGCAGTGACCTACGCAAGAAGACATCAAAGCTGGATTGCATCGAGCAGGGCCCCACGCTCGAGGACCCCCAAAATATCGTCCCACGGTTTTTGCTGCGAAATTACGGCGGAAAAGGGGCCCAGCGATGAAATTGACGATCCAATGAACCGGATACCTGCTCGCAGCCTGTACCTCGACTATCTACGAACCGCGCTGATTCTCTTCATCGTCTTGGAGCACGCGTCCGTTGCCTACACGAGCGCTGCCGGACTCAATTTCTTTAGCTGCAAGGATTCACTCTGGTTCATTGCAGATCCAAACGCGATTGAAGACCTCCTACTCGGTATTCGCGCATTTCGAATCCCTTTCGTGATCCCGCTCCTCTTCTTCATATCAGGTCTTTTCGTGGATGTGGGCATACGGAGATACGGGATTGCCGGGTACGTGAAAAGACGCCTGGTACGAATCGGTATTCCGCTGCTCGTAATTGCCTTCATTCTGTCACCGCTCATGCACTATCTCCCCTGCATTCTCACGTGGCGAGATGTCGATCCGACGCACTTCTTCTTCAACGAGTTCTTCTCAGGGAAATGGTATATCGTTCATGGCTGGTTTTTGTGGATGCTCTTGGTATTCGAGGCAATCGCCGTTGCATTTCGGGCGCTCTTCAGTGAAGCTTATGCAGGAATCGGCCGGGCCGTGCAACGGATTGCCGTGGAAAAGCCGTCTTGGATCTATGCCTTGCTCTTCGCATGCTCCTATCTGGGATTTGCAATAGGCGCAGCGCTCATTGATCCCAAGTTTGCGGCCCATTGGGAAGTCCTGTCAGGGCCGTTCTTTTTCGTCGATATCAGATATCTTGTGGACTTTTCCTTTTTCGTTTTTGGCGTGATGCTCGGGCAGTCGTACGGCACTGAACGATTCAAGAAAATAGAGGAGGCAATATTCACGTCCCCATTTACGTGGATTTCCATCTCATGTGTGATCCTATTGATCGCCAAGCTCATGCCCGTGTCCGAGACCCGTTCTTTCTTCACGCTATGGCACGATCCAGCGCTGTGTCTCAACCTCGTTACTGCCCCGGCCCTATGCGTGTCGCTATCGTTGGCATTCCTTTCAATCTTTCGGAGATATGTTAATTTCCAGTCTGCTTTTCTTCAAAGCCTCTCCAGGGCTTCGTACACAATTTACATATTTCATCTCATAATTTGCGTCTGGACGGAATACTTTCTCTTGTCCTTCAGCGCCTCCGTCTATCTAAAACTAGCTATTTCGTATCTGACGGCAGTCCTGGCAAGCTGGGGTCTGTACGTTGTCAAGGAAAGGATCATTGCAAGGTAATGGTTCACCGGGCTTGAAGCGGTTTTGCGCCCGGTGAGAATGGAGGGCCCACTCGACGTGGTGTCGTTTGTCTCCAAGTGCACCTCGCAGACGTCCGTGCAAGCCATGCGGGTTTGGGCACAACGCTAATGTGTTCAGACGCTTGAGGAGAGTTGGCAGTCGTGAATTTGGCTGTCACAGCCTCTATTTCGGGAGTCCTTTCCCGGCACCTCGGTGCGATGAATCCGAGGCTCATGCGGTTTGAGCGCCGATCGCAGCAGTTCCCGTATCACGCGATGACAATCTCCCTGTTCAACCGGGAATGCGCCATCTGATACGCTCTATACGCAGCGTTGTACAGGGTTAGAGCTACCATGACTCCGAAGAATATGAGCATGCCTTTCGATGGATGTTCAGTCGATATATAGTGGATGAACTCCACACAGGGATATGCAAAGAAGAGCGCAGTAAATGCGGCGCCGGTCAAACCGTAGCTCCACAGGATCCACTTCTCTCTTCCCATTGGACTAATCTGTTCCTCATTGCGTCCGATCCCGAAAACACCAAAGAGCTTCTGCCCCAGATACGCAAATGACTTCTCTCTCAGCGTGGAGATGCCGGTCAAGTCAGAGAGCATGTAATAGCCGTCCATCTTAATGAATGGAACGAAGTTGAGTATGGTCGAGTAGAGGCAGAAGAAGCCCATGAGGAACCAGATGGAATGATCGGGCGGCACGTGCGCCTTTTGAAAATGCCACATCCAGAAGCAGACCGACATGACGACCAGGTTGAGTATCGGGCCGGCTAAGGCCACTGCTATCCTTTTCCACTTGTTCCGGAACCCCCAAGCCGCGGACACATCAGCGAAAAAGATGATCATGGCCAGGTAGAACATAATTCCAATTCTATGCACACTCCCGCCGAAATGCCTGCAAGTCAGCGCGTGTGTGAACTCGTGCATGACTGCCACCAGCGTCATCAATACATACAGTTCGAAGATAAGAAATGGGTTTGAGTGCAGAACAAGAGCCGGTTTGGAAATCAACTCATGCACTGCGGAAATCTCGTAGGACAGTGGAATAAAACCCGATACAACGAACAGTAGGATGAACGCTGTCACAATGGGACGAAACAACCAGATCACCCGCTTATACAGGTCATCCACAAGGCGATCCGCATGGGGAATATTGAGACTACGGAACGCCACCTTATTGATGGTGTCCGAAATTCTTCCCAGGACGCCTCGTCTCTTCACTTCCGCTTCATGCCTTTCGAGCATCCCCGCTCCCTCCAGGGCTGTGAAGATCATGGCGAGGTGTTCCGGACTCGTGAGTGAGACCTTATCAATAAACTCCATATAGATGTCGTAGAAGGTCTGGGTTCCATCGAGTCTCTCTATGACAAAGGTCGCTCCGAAATCCATCTTCAATACTCTTCCCGATTCCAGATCGTGCAAGATCGAGGAAACGGGATTGCCGGTCTCATCTCGTTGAACGTCTATCTTCACTTCTTTTCTGATCCGCGCTGTCAGACCCATAAGCCAGTGCCGGCCGACGTGGTCCTCGCTACGTCGATAGGTCCTCATTTCGAGCACCCGGCGATCGGCTTCATACCTGAAGAAGACCCGATCCATCTTGTGCTTGAGGGCTCGAAGCCAGAGCGTGTGCGTCTCGATATGTTCGGCGTCCTGGAGTTTGTTGTTGGTCTCCTCAGAGTCCGTTGGGTCCAGCGGCACATCCTTGTTGTAGATGATTTCCACGACGCAGGCTTTGTCACGGTAGCTCAATTTGAGGCTGAACTGCTCATCTATCTCGGCCTCAAGGCAGTGATGGACAAGTTCCGAGCACGCCTCCTCTGTTGAAGACACAATGCGCTGAATGAGGGACTCCGGGAAGTCCAGGGCAATACAGTAGTCTGTAGCTACGGTCTTAACCGTGGGGAGCCACTGCTCATCAGGAGACACAATGACGGTAATGGATTCCGGTTCCCGCATCATTCCACCCTTCCGTGTTTCAGAATACCCCGTCGCTATTCCCTGGGTTTTCCGATAACAAACTCACCGATCAACGGTTCATCATAGTAATCTATTCCCGTTGCCTTGGCAAACAGATCGGAATCGCCTGCGCCAATGGCGCAGGGGGCCAGTTCCATGGCCGTAGCCACCAGGTACAATGTCTGATAGAGGCATCCCAGGCCTTTGAGCGTAGTTGCGTAGGCCATGGACTGATACTTCCAGGAGAGTCTGGGAAATCGAGACGTGATGAGCAGAAGGACTTGGACACCTTCCTTTTGCTCCGGTTTCGCCATGGCAACGGCTGCGTAATACACGATGGATTCCAAATCCACCGTAAAGTCGGATATGCGTTCCAATTGGTGCTCTTTGGGGTTGTAGCGATAGAGTCCGGCATCGACGCCTTTACAACGCTTGACCAAAGGGTAGATCTCCAACTCGTGGATTGCCCCGCCACCAGGGTATGGCCGAAAGGCCACATCGCCATGTTCATCACCCTTCTGGACGTACTTGATTCTGGCTGCACGGAAGAGCAGATCACCCAGTTCCGAGAGGCTTATGGGAGTGTCCGCGAATTCCCGAATGGACATCCTATCCTCCAATACTGCGCTGAAAGGCTTGTCGTTCTCCTCCAATGCGTCAATATCGGGCTCTTCCAGTGCAATCACGTCCTGAGACATGGCGGGCTTCATTACCGGTAACCGCGGGATCGTTTCCAGAAAACGGTACGTTCCCCCGGAAGGATTACGATGCCTGCCCACTCTGGAGCGTGCTTGAAAGAGCAGATCGTGAAACTCCCATGTTGCAAGAGGTAGAGCATCCTCTCGTTGTCCACCATCAACCTCCGTCGACACCACAAAGGCGCACGAAACCATGACCTCAACAAGTTCGCGAATCACCTGCTCATCGAAATCAGAGGGTTGTTCTGCAATCTTGCCTATGGAGATACCCCTACCGAGCAACGACAATAGCCGAAGCAGCCTGTCATCGAGGAAAACCATCTTGTGAAGGCTTAACGGCGATTCCAGAACAAGGGCATCGCTCTCCTGATGTATGTAAGCAAACCTGCTGAGCTTACATTCAGCCGAATTTGACAATGATTCGGCCTCAATGTATTGCGCGGGAAGCATCTCAATCAAGTCAAACCCGTTACTGCTGATTCTCTCGCACAGGAAGCCGTTTCTTTTCAGAGTCCGGAGATAGAAGTACCGAGCTATAAGGCCTTCCCCAGTGGCGCCGGCGGTGATCACATCTTCCATCTGCAAACTCGAAATAAAATCAACCCGAAGTGTCTCCAAAGAGTTCTTGAGTTCGAGAGGGAGTCTTAGAGGAGCATGGGTGATCCTTGCAGGGAGGAATAGAAAGAGCGCCTCTCCCTGCTCTTCGAGCGCCACATCGGAAGCCAACCGAAATCTTGATTGCAAAGTCATGTACGATTCCAATCTCCGCAAAAGGGTCAGAAAAAAATCGGTGTTGGATTGAGGTCTTCTTCAGCCGTGGGTTCAGCCAGCCACCCCATTTGTACGGGAACATCGTAGAGACGGCCGGGAGCATATCGTGCCCAGAAGTGGCGGAGTCCGGGGACAATCACCTTCACCACGCTGAGTCCGAGGTCAGAGCGGGTCTGGTCATTAACCAGCACCTCCAGCCCTCGCTTGTTCAGAATGTCGACACATAGGCTCAGATCTTCAAGGAGATCGTCCGAGCTCATGTCTGCATAGTTTTCAAGCCGTTTTGCCGGTTCGTCCACTGTCGGCAGGAGGTACGGCCACTCCTCCAGTTTCGTCTCTGTCGTGAACTGTCGGTGCAGGGAGAGCTTACCGTCATCGGACAGGAATTCGGGTGGGAACTCTATCAGACCGAGTGATTGAGTCATTTCAGATAGCGCTCGCGTGAACGCAGTCTTGGGATCCAGGTGAGCGCCGAAGCCGAAGATCGGTCGATCCGACCCGCCGGAAGTCTCGGAGGAAAAAGCTGCAAAAACAGGCACGCCCAAGTCATTGGTCATATCCAGGACCCAGACTTTTCGGCAGATCGCGGCGAAGGTCTCAATGAATGGGTTGATCATGGGGTCCTTGATCTGTTCCAGGTCAACGGACGGCATGGGGATCATGTTGTACCACCAAAGAGCAACCGCATCACGTTCAATGAGTTCCAGCAAGCCTTGGAGCACGGCCTCTTCCAAGCAGTTGCCGGCCGCGTTACCATTTGAGTCCGCCTTACAGAAAGCCCTTTCCGGATCTTGGACATACCCATAGTAGAGAAACGCCGTGGGCGCCAGTTTCCAGTCTTTGTGCGTGATGGACCATACCGGCGACCAGTCAATTGCCTGGGATTCGTCGAACCGCGCCGGGACTTTGGCGAAGGGGCAATCGATCTCATTCCACTTGGAGCGTTCACTGTATTGCTTCTCACTGTAGAGGAGAAGTTCGTGAGGATGGAACGCTCGATCTTTAACCTGCTGGTATTTAGCTCGATTCCTGTACTCGGACCCGCGGAAGATCCCGCTGACCCTTTCGATTGCTTCGCACAGGCAACTGGTTTTGGCCTGGATATCGGTCAGGCCTTTTCCTGCACTGGCTCCAGACCGTATGCCCTTTTTCACATCTTCTAATCGGCGCACTTTTCCGACAGACGCGTGGCCGGCTCCATAGGTTCTCATCAACGTGGGTCCTGCGGGATCAGTCTTCTTGAGGAATTCCGGCGTGGTGGAAACCATGGGACTCAGTACGCCGGTGATCCGACTCATGTGCCGGCTGTACCGTTCCAACGTCACTTCAGGCGTGTAGATTCTGTGGCCGCCATCCAGCCGATACCTCTTCTTGCGCGAGGTGAGAGACGGCACATCCGGATGAGACTCTTCGTCGGCCGATCCCGCTCCACATTCCGGGCAATGGGGCAGTCGAGTCAAGTCATGTGTTGTGAACTCCATTGTCTTCCAATCAAAGGAGAGCACCTTTCCTTTCAGAGCATCGAGATCTTCACCAGCCAGGAGCCTTCCAACCGCCGTCGCTACAATGCTCTCCGCCGGTCCTCTGGAGGCTGCCGTGGCTCCGATCGGGAACATGGGCGGAGTGTGATCGCCGGTCTTGAACCTGATGAACTCTTCTACTTCCCGGTTGTACCGCAGTCGCTCCTCCAGGCACCGCCAACAGCCCGTTTCGCCTGGAACAAAGAGAGGACCGATCCAGGGCCGAATACCGGCGGGCTTGCACAGCATCCAACGGTGTTCCTTGTCCAAAGCGAGCCTATTGAACTCCCGCAGACCCTCTTCAAGGTAGTCTTGTGCAACAACGATGGTGATTTCTCGGTTTTCGACGTTGGTATCACGCAAAGATGTCTCGGTCACTCCATGCAGCCCGGAACGCCGCAACGTTTCCACTAGTGTGGAATTCTCTCCGCTGGTCGACCCAACAGCCACGCAGGCACGAGCCATACGTTTAAGATTCGCATCCGACTCGGTTCCCATCAATCCCCAGAAAACCGCATCAGGGGAATCTTGACCGTTCGCTTCTTCCGCCAATCCGAGCTTCTCCAGTTCAGCTAGGCCGTAATATGTTTCGGCAATGTCATATCGATCCGAAAGAGCGTCCGCTATATCGTCGGAAGACCTTCCGTCCCTCATGCTTCCCAATATGGCGCAAAGGAGCTTTCCCTCGACGATCTTCTGGGCATTTTCCGCCACGAGGATGGCCGTATCTTCCTCAAGCAAGCCGACACGGTAGCAATTCCTCAGTCGCGGATTCTTGAGCATTCATGTTCTCCTTCGGGATTGGTGGAGCAATTCACAGGGTTAGTTTCCAAACTACTTCACGACTCGAAGTCCGTCAACTTCCACTGGGTTGTTTTCGCATCAACCTCCTCGCATAAAGGCCTTTCTGTGTGAGCAATCCCGACTTGACCGATAAAGATAAGAAGCTTATGTTGCTCTCCGGGTCACCGATACACTCGTTCAGTGCATTGAGCAGAAGTTACAAGGAGGCTGTGGTGTGGTCCCGTAACATCCCGGACCACGCGTTGGTGGGATCAAGACCCCAGTGATGGAGTGACTGCCATATAATTCAGAACGAATTCAGTTATCCACCGCAAGGAGGTTCAGTATGGGATTGCTAGATCAGATTGCAGGAGGGCTTCTGAAACAGGTCCTCTCCAGCGGGACTGCACAGAACACTCTTTTGGAAACCGTCATGTCTCTTATCAAGGATTCCGGGTCCGGAGGAATTGGGGGTCTGGCGGAAACACTCACCAACAGCGGGCTCGGGGACGAAGTCTCTTCATGGATCGGCCAAGGAGAAAACCTTCCCATTTCTCCGGAACAGATCCTCCAGGTCCTGGGTAGCGGTCAAATCCAGGAAATTGCAGACAAAATTGGTGTCTCCACCGATGAGGCGTCAGGTGGATTGGCAGAGATCTTACCCCAGATCGTAGACCAACTCACACCGGACGGCGATGTCCCGGACGACGACCTGTTATCCCAGGGCTTGAGCATGCTCGGGGACAAACTGTTCGGCAAGTGAGTTCATGGGGGGGCACCGCGCATCCTCGAACAAAGAGGACTTCTATGTGAAAGTGGGTGCATTTCAAGGTCCACCGGTCGCCGCCAATGACCGACCATGCAAGAGGGCGCACACACAGGTGAGCCCCTACACCTTGCCCAGCAATGGTACAAACCCGGGCGTAGGGGCAGACCTATGTGTCTGCCCTTTTCCTCGCGGTCACAGGCTCTGCCTGGGAATGCACTCCGGGAGGCTCCGCCTCCCCTACTTGGGGCTGGGGCGCCTTCGCGAACAAAGAGGACTTCTATGTGAGAGTGGATGCATTGCAAGGTCCACCGGTCCCCGTCAATGACCGACCATGCAAGAGGGCGCATACACAGGTGCGCCCCTACACCTTGCCCAGCAATGGTACAAACCCGGGCGTAGGGGCAGACCTATGTGTCTGCCCTTTTCCTCGCGGTCACAGGCTCTGCCCGGGAATGCACTCCGGGAGGCTCCGCCTCCCCTACTTGGACCCGGCGCGGCACGGGCATTTTCGTGCTTGGTTGTGCCCTTCCTGGGCATGGGTGTTCACTGGGATGCTCTTTGACCCGATGTGCCCGCGTCCGGCGCAGTTCGGACCGGCCGACCGATCAATTTGGGGTGGCTTTCATTGGTACTCAGTGATATTCTGGGGACGCTCGCCAGGGAATCAGCCAAGTCTCCACGCTCCACAGGCGCTATGACAGGCTGTTCCATCCAAATGACGAAGCTTGCGGTGACATGAGGCCCAGATGACTAAAGTTCACACAATACAGGTTCCGATCCCGTTTCCTCTGAAATGGGTCAATTGTTACTACATCGATGACTCCATTCCCACGCTCATTGATACCGGAGTCAACACTGATGAGGGCCTTGAGGCCATACAATCAGCGGTACAAGCCACAGGGGGATCGCTCAGCGACCTCCGCAGGATAATTCTGACCCACGGCCACCTGGATCACATGGGGCTTGCCGGACGATTGGCCGAGATCAGCGGCGCTGAAGTCTTTATCCACAAGTGGGACAAGGCCAAGTTGGTCCGGGATCCAGTACAAGAGGCAAAAAAGAGCGGGAAGGCTTTCAGCGCCTTTTTCGTGGAGGCGGGTGTGCCCGGCGCCCCCATTGATAGCGCATTGGAGACCTTGGCTCTCCGCTTCAAGCATTTCTTCTCGCCCATCTACGGGGAGAAGGTGCTCGAAGGAGAGGAAGTCTTTGACTTCGATGACTTCCGTCTTCAGGTCATTCACACACCGGGCCACAGCCCTGGCAGCATATCGCTTCTTAATCCTGATGACGGAACCTTTTTTTCAGGTGACACACTGTTGGAAAAGATAAGCTCCAACGCTGTGGTGGAGGTTGTGGCGCCGACCGAAGTCAGCAGGTACAGGAGCCTCGCCAGCTATCAAGATTCCCTGAACCTGGTCACGGGTTTGGCTGTAAAGAGCGTGTTACCGGGACACGGCAACACCTTTTCGGATCACCGAGGCCGAGTTGAACAGCTACAGGCGCATCATGAGGAGCGCAAGGCCGAGGTGCTCGCAGTCCTGAGAGATTACCCGCTCAAGATCGGCAAGAAATACCCGCTCACTCAGTTCACTCTCGCGATGGAGATGTTTCCCGACTTGAAAGGATTCCACGTTTTCCTTGGGCTTTCCGAGGTCCGAGGGCATTTGGAGATGCTCGAAGATGACGGACTTGTGGCCTCCAGACTGGAAGCAAATCGCCGCATCTTCAGCCTTTGCGAGTAGCACTGAGTTCGCTCCGGAGAAGCGCTTCGATGTGGCGGGGTTAAGTCCGATCACCTGGCAGAGGGTCTGGGACCATGTGCGTTAACTTACTACGACTGCCGTTCCTCGTACGTCATTCCGGCGAAAGCCGGAATCCAGGTGGCGAGGGGAGAACCGATGGATATAGAGGTTCTCTAAAGTTCTCACGGATATCGAGATTGCTTCGTCGTTTCACTCCTCGCAATGACGGGAAGGTAGAATGTCATTGCGAGGGCGCAAGCTCGAAGCAATCTCAACCGAAACGAAAATCCTTCGTTTCAAGTGCGCTCATGGGAATCCTACGTTACTTCTGAGAACCGTTATAATTCGAACGAGAGACTCCGCCAGTCTGCTCTCGGACAACATCACAGATCTGCTCTTGCACATACTGATCCGTCGGCACATTCTGATGGTGCAGCTTGGTCTGCTTGTAACCAGGCTCAAGCCGAGGTCGCATCCCTTCCCAGATCAACTTTTTGCCTGGACAGATCTCCACTGGGCCACATCTGGTCTCTCTTGTCCTACCGTTCGAATGTCTGGAATACTTCTGTTCTTCTTGATCGCAGGTTCTTGCAGAACATGGGACCCTGCCGGAGGCCTTAGTATTCAATGGCCACGGAGCATTAGTTTGCCACCTATTAAAGAAATATTCCACGTTGTCCCCAACGCCATATTGCGTGGTACGCATGCCCCCGAAGGTCACAGGGTCCAATACCGCAGCCAGCATTATTTTGACCTCAGTGCTTCGATACTGCTCTAAGAATCTAAGTATCGAATCCGCGCCAAAACTGTGCCCAATAAGATACACTTCCGTGCCGGCCGGTAGAGAAGAAAAATACCGGTTCATTTGCGAGATGAACTTTCCGGTAGACAAGGTGGGCGTCTGGGAAGCCTGATCATCACTAGTATTTCCACTAACTAGGCTCAATGAATTCCATGGACTGTCGTGAACTGCGATTCCCATTTCCCTGAAAGCATCCTTTACTTTTGACATTTTCGACGCGCAGCAATCACCATATCCATCAACGAAAAGCGCGATGCGAGCCGCGTGGCCGGCTTCCACCTGAACAATGGAAAAAACCAACAAAACGATAATGCCCGCTAAAGCGCGCTTAAACGTATTCCATTGCAGAGAGGTAATTTGCGGTCCGACCCGGGGACAGCAGCAAGTCCCCCTTTCCCTTCCTTGATAGAGCCGACCTGGAGAGGATCTTTCACCTACGATCTTTGCACGCTCATACCCCTTCTTTGATCGTGAATGGGTATTGCCTACAGTGTTACCTATACAGCCAACCATTTCCATGTGTGAGTCCCAGCCGTTGTGTCGAGTTGTCATGCTCCTCGCATTTCTCCGTTGTGTTCTTGATTCCATTTTGCCCAAGCCACGGCCCGGCGATATCAATTCCCGCCGGGGTAACCCCTCAGTCATTCGGGCGGCGACGGGAACGACCACGTTCCTGCGTTCAACGAATGGGAAGAGGGCACACACACAGGCGCCCACCTACACTGTGACCCACGACGGGTCTGGGCCCAGCGTAGGGGCAGACCCCGGATCGGCGTCCGGGGCAGGCTCTATGTGTCTGCCCTCACCTTCAAAGCCCCCGGAAACTGAGAGGTTACCCGCCGGGGCGACGCGCTATTATGTCTCAATTCTCTTCGTGATTCAACATTTCCGCTGTTTGCCTATTCTTCTCTTGTCGCAATTGCTTCCATGTTGTTCCAGTGATTGACACTTGAATGACCCCAGGCAAAGCCGAGGGGTTGCCCCCAAAACTATTACGTATGGTGTACCCGGAATTATACCGGACAAACCGGCTATGGACTACTGCGCCCTCGATAGGAGAAAGGCATAGTCATCACACATCTAAATGACCATATCCCTTTCCAACTCCGACGCGGCAGAACTCAAAATACCCAAACACACTCTATAACACGATCAAAGCCCAACCGACTTTGACGTTACCGTTGGAAGAACAGTAATGGTTCACCGGGCTTGAAGCGGTTCTGCGCCCGGTGAGAATGGAGGGGGAGACTCATCTCCCCCTCCAAACCTCCCCCATACGTAATTCCGGGAGCTTGTACGGTTCC
>Ga0190283_1000225_pt1 | contig 30414 bp, 39 predicted proteins | sample 48691801_MG_FD_161669 | JGI IMG/M metagenome (GOLD analysis project Ga0190283, IMG submission 161669) | Hydrothermal vent microbial mat bacterial communities from Southern Trench, Guaymas Basin, Mexico - 4869-18-0-1_MG | ecosystem: Environmental > Aquatic > Marine > Hydrothermal vents >...
TATTTCAAACTCTTCACTAAACATATATTTCTCAAATACTAATAATTATTCAAATTTCTTTGTCGGCTTGTATTTTCTGTCTTCCCATTTGATATCAAAATCCTTAAGGAGAGGATGAAAATCTTCGTCTCCTACCAACAGAAGAGGTTTTAATCCGGGATGTCCCTTGATATCAATACCAAGCATTTCCCATATCTCCCTTTCAAACCAGTCAGCTCCCTTATAAACGGATACTATGCTATCAACTTCCGGTTTTTCATGTTCAAGCTTTATCTTTATATTTACCGGCCAATTGTTTTCAAATGAATAAAGACTGTAGACTATCTCAAAATGGTCCTCAAAATCACTTCCTGTTATGGATCTTATATATCTAAAACTTAAGTCCTTATCCTTTTTTAGGATATCTGAGAGCTTGAGGATATCTTTTGGATCGACCAGTCCATAAACCTGGTCGAAATAAGTATTAAATTCAATACTGATACCGGCTTTTTTGGCCTTTGCGCCAATACTATCGATTATCTCTCTATTGTCTATTTTTTTGTATTTATAATCTATTATTTTCATCAGTTCTCTAAATACTATATTTAACCTCTTACTTTACTACTATGGTATCTCTGTTTATCACATTCTTCATCTCCAAAAGCCCCTTATAGAGCGCTTCGGGTCTTGGCGGGCAGCCCTGGACATATACATCTACAGGAATCACCTTGTCTATCCCCTGTACGATATTATATGAATCATAACAATGTCCCCCGCTTATGGCACAGGAACCCATCGCCACCACATATCTCGGCTCTGCCATCTGTTCATATATCCTTTTTACGACAGGGGCATATTTTCTTGTTATCCATCCGGATATTATGATAAGGTCGGCCTGCCTGGGAGAGGCCCTGAAAAACATCCCAAAGCGGTCAAGGTCATAATGGGAAGCTCCGGTCGCCATCATCTCGATGGCGCAGCAGGCTATTCCAAAAGTAAGGTACCATACTGAGCGGCTCCTTGCCGCATTCATAAGTTTGTCATATGAAAGTGTGATAAGATTTGGTTCTTTAAACTTTCCTTCTAAGTAACCCACTTAAGTATTCCCTTTCTCCAAACATAAATAAGACCAAGGACCAGGATCAAAATAAAGATCAGTACTTCAACAAACCCGGCCAGCCCGAGGACCCTGAAATGTACTGCCCAGGGAAATAAAAAAACTGCTTCCACATCAAAAATAACAAACAGGAAAGCAAATATATAATAGCGGATATAGAAATGTGAAAATATCCCGCCTCTTGGAGGAACGCCGCATTCATATGTAATAAGTTTTTCTTCACTGGGATTATGCGGTGCAAGGAATTTGGTTAAGAATATAATTGCGGGAACGAAGATAATGCTGACTATAAAAAATAGTCCAAGAGTGAAGTAATTTACGATAAATTGCTCTTGCATCTACTCCCTGATGGTAACTTACAAACTGGTTACATATTATACATATAATGCAATCAATTTAAAAGAATTTTTGGATAATTATTCCGCAAATATTTGCAAGCTGGTTTCCAAAAGAATTTATATTTCAGTTGTCCAAAGATGAATGGCTAAACTTGAAATCATAATCTGTGATTTCAAGTTTCACATACGGGGAAAGAAGATTCATATGTTTCCTTTTACAAAATAATCAAAATCCTTAAAATATATTAAGTATATAATTATTAGCAAGGAAGCTACTCTATGGATTATTCAGAAGATGCAATAAAGGATATGGATATAAAAAAATATATACCTGGAAAGATCATATGTGTCGGACAGAACTACCGCTCTCATATTGCTGAGCAGGATGGGCGCTTTCCGGCAGAGCCCGTACTCTTTGCCAAGGCCAGGAGCTGCATTATAAAGGACGGGGAAGAAATCGTATACCCTCCTGAAGTAAAGGAACTGGATTATGAGGTGGAGCTTGCGGCTGTAATAGGTAAAAAAGCAAAAGGGATCAAGGAAGAAGATGTCCCGGAATATATTTACGGTTACACTGTCTTTAATGACATCACAGCCAGGGACATCCAGAAAAATGAGAGCCAGTGGTACAGGGGAAAAAGCTTTGATACTTTTGGACCAATGGGCCCGACAATAGTAAAACAAAAAGATTTTGGTGATCCTTATAATATAGGCCTGAAGTCTTATGTAAATGGCGAGCTCCGCCAGGATGGGAACACTGCAGATATGGTATCCGGGGTATATTCCCTTATCTCATATATTTCACGATCTATCACGCTTTATCCGGGCGACTTGATCTCCACAGGAACACCATCAGGAGTGGGGATCTTTATGAAAGAGAGAAAACTCCTGAAGCCAGGGGATGAGGTTATATGTGAAGTTGAAAAGATCGGAAAGATCACCAATAAAGTAGTTTAGGATAAACAATAATAATAGCCCGGAGGGAAATTAACCTGCTCAAGGAACTATCTGCAACAAGGGAGATAACTTTTTACATAGGTCCTAAACATGACTAAAGCCAACCGGGCCATAAATAAACGCTTGAATTTTTTATGAATGAAATGATTGAGATATTTATTGGTGCAATGGTAGTCGGTTTTTCCGGAGCGCTGGTGCCCGGTCCTATGCTCACCCTTGTGATCTCCAGCGTTGCAGAAAAAGGTTTCTGGACATCTTTTTTTATTGTAGTGGGCCATGCTATCCTGGAACTCTTGGTGGTAGCTGCTTTTTTCCTCGGCCTGCTGAGATATCTTGAGAATCCGTCTGTCGCTAAGATAATCGGTATTCTTGGCGGGGTATTTCTGGTATATCTCGGAGTGGATATTCTGGTATCGGTTTTCCGTAAAAGGTTCATCATTGATTTTAAATCTATGGCCAGGAAGCGCACCATGAATACCCGGTCGACTGGCATAATAGTGCTTAAGGGTGTACTGGTAAGCCTCATGAATCCCTACTGGTTTATATGGTGGATAAGCATTGGCGCGGCATTTATAATAAAAAGTGTAAAATTCAATATACCCGGAGTCGTCTCATTTTTTACCGGCCATATCAGCGCAGATTTTATCTGGTACCTCTTCATTGGTTTCCTTATAAGTACAGGCAGAAGGTTTCTCAATCAGAAAGTATATAATGGGATACTTATAACATGTAGCTTGTTTCTATTCTACCTGGGGGTCAAGTTTATATTGGATGCATTGATGTAGCACCAGGCTTATGCACTCAATTCTTTTTCTATCCGCTCAGATAGAAACATCTTCATCAATGATTGGTAAGGTACATCCCTTTTGTTTGCAAGAAGTTTGATCTCTTCAAGCATAGACTCCGGAAGTCTCAATGATATAGTTCTAACTGAAGGTTTTAAATCAGGTAAAACTACTTTTTTTGCTTTTTTCCAGTCAATAAACTCCAGGGAATCAGCATCTGCCCAAAACTCCCTTTCCTTATTTTCACTTTTAAACTTTGGAATCTTTTTCATAATTTATATAAATCCGCCTTTCTTTTTTATTCATGTCTCTTGCAGATATAATACGGATATTTTTTCTTCTAACCGTAAAAACAATAAAAAGCAATCGTCCCGTATCCGTTTTTCCAAGTGCATAATATCTGTTTTCCTCTTCAGAGTGTCTTATATCATCAGAAGGTACCAGGGGAAGATGAAAAAATACTTGTTCACATTCAGAAGGACTCACCTTGTGCTTTAACCAGTTCTTTCCAGCATTTCCCTCATCCCATTGAAAACCAGTACAGCCTTTAAGCTTTTTATAAACATCCATTTTAAATATGTATATCATGATTATATACAATAGTCAAACTTTTAATATATTAGAATACATAAATCTAATCAACCTCATTATTTCATATTTTATTAATTTATGCAATAATGTATATATGTATTTGTATATATTATATATCTGGAGCTTTTATGAAGAAATCTGCTATAAACAAGTGGCCCATTGGAGAAAGACCCAGGGAAAAATTATTCATGCTGGGGCCGGACAAGCTTTCCAACTGCGAACTACTGGCTATACTACTGCAGGCAGGTTTTAAATATGAGGGCAATTGTATTTCTGCTGTGGACCTTGCAAAAGAAATACTAATAGAGTTTAAGGAGCTCAAAGGCCTGATCAATATCCTGCCCTCTGAACTAATAAACCTAAAGGGGATAGGAAAGGCCAAGGCAGCCAAACTTGTAGCTGCCTTTGAATTGGGCAGAAGAGCTGCAACTATAAAAATAGTTACTCTAACAATTATTGATTAACCAATTCAATAAAATCTATCTTTTTAAAGTCTTTATCAAATGAAAATACTTTCCTGTGTCCGGATTTTCTTGCATGACAAATCTGGTAAGCATCGGTAAAATCTAAATTTTTTTCCTCATAAAGTTCCAATGCTTCCAGAATAATTGATTTGTTTTCCAGAGCTACATTGGTAAGCCTGATGATGGCTAACAACTTTTCTGATGCATCCTTTTTGCTGAACTTATATACACTTTCTAAAACATAAATAATTTCAGCAGCAACCAGGTCACAGATAAACAATTCATATCGGCCTTCTTCTGCTTGCTCAAAAAGTTCTTTTGATTGCTCGGCTTGTTCGGGTGCATCATTTGTTAAATACCGTATAAAAACATTTGTATCAACGTATATACGTTCTTTCATTTCATACCTTTTTCTGCCTGAGCTTGATGTGCCTTCTTCTCGATCTCTTTCCAGCTCAAGCCCTTTACATTTGCAGGAATTTTAACCGAACCTCTGAGCTCAATAAAAGAAGGAATCTTTTCTATAGTAGCTTTATTACCATTCAGCTTAACCAGGAGCTTATCTTTTTCCTTCAATGAAAGGTGTTCCCGTATTGCTTTAGGAATAGTAATTTGTCCTTTTTTTGTAATTGTAGTAATACTCATTTATATCTTCCTTACTTATTATTTCTAGTAATACTTTATCATATAAACAAGGTGTAAGGAACAAGAACTTTTATATCAGTCTATAATATATTCTTTTCCCCCATGGCTCTACTACTTTCAAATCTACTAATTTATTTTGCTGTAGCCTGGTGAAATACCTTAAACATCTTCGGCTGTTACCCTATAATTTTCAATTGAGAATAATTCTACTCATTGTATTTATCATTTTGTCTATTTGTGCTATTATACAATATATAAAATTATTTACAAATATTAGATAAAATTACCCTATGAAGAAATCTGCTATAAACAAGTGGCCCATTGGAGAAAGACCCAGGGAAAAATTATTCATGCTGGGGCCGGACAAGCTTTCCAACTGCGAACTACTGGCTATACTATTGCAGGCAGGTTTTAAATATGAGGGTAATAGCATTTCTGCTGTGGACCTTGCAAATGAAATTCTTATAGAGTTTCAGGAACTGAAAGGCCTGGTCAATATCCTGCCGTCTGAACTACAAAACCTTAGGGGTGTGGGAAAGGCCAAGGCGGCAAAGCTTGTAGCTGCTTTTGAGCTGGGCAAAAGAGCTGCAGCATTAAAAAATGGCAACTGTAGAAGCTTCAGGTGCAGCGATGAAGTGGCTTCTTATTATATACCCATACTTAAGGATCTTAAAAAGGAACAATTCAGGATGCTGATGCTTGATACAAAAAACAGAATAATAAAGGATGAACTCATCTCGCAGGGATCTCTGACCGCATCACCCGTTCATCCAAGAGAGGTGTTAAATCCGGCAATAAGGGGTTCTGCAGCTTCTGTGATATTCCTGCATAATCACCCAAGTGGGGATCCTGAGCCTTCTATGGATGATATCGAGATAACCCGGAGGCTTTGTAAATCATTTGATATCATAGGGATAAATGTCCTTGATCATATAATAGTAGGCTGTGAAGGTTATTTTAGTTTCAAGCAGAAGCAGATGATATAAAAACCTCAGATCAGATAAATTCAAATGGTATGACTATAAAAAAACCTTTAAATGAGGACTACTCTTCCAGCACATCCTTTGTTATTCTTTTTACCAGGTCTTCCTTATAATTTGAATCATTGCTGCATCCGCATACAGAATTCGTGCAGTGGTAACAATTTTCAATATTTCCAGTCGGATCCGGGTCACTGCTGCTATCCCCTGTTTCACAACAACTTCCATCAGTTTTGTTAACTCCAGATTTATCAATAAACTCCGGCATTACTTATCCACCTTTTTCTTCTTTGCTTTTTTATGTAATCTCTTGCAGGATTTCTTTGTTTCTATGTGCTCCTCATATTCATTCCTGAAATATCTTATGGTGCTGAGCACCGGATTTGGTGCTGTCTTTCCCAGTCCGCATAATGAAGTCTCCTTTATCATGTGGGCCATTTCCTCAAGTTTTTCGATATCGCCCTCTTCACCTTTTCCTTCAGTTATCCTTGTAAGTATCTCAAGCATCCTCCTGGTGCCAACTCTGCAGGGTGTGCATTGGCCGCATGATTCATCCTGTATGAAATCCATAAAGAACCTGGCAATATCAACCATGCACTGGTCCTCATCCAGGACTATCATCCCGCCGGACCCCATCATCGCCCCGACTTCCTTGACCTTTTCATAGTCGACTACCACATCAAGATGTTTTTCCGGGATACAGCCTCCGGATGGTCCGCCAAGCTGTACAGCCTTGAATTTCTTTCCATCCTTTATCCCGCCTCCTATTTTAAATACTATATCCCTGAGGGACATCCCCATAGGAACTTCGACAAGACCGGAATTATTGATCGCGCCGGTAAGGGCAAATATTTTCGTTCCCTTGCTGGTATCTGTTCCTACACTAGCGTATGCTTTTGCGCCTTTATTGATGATCTGCGGGACATTTGCATAAGTCTCCACATTATTTATGCATGTAGGTTTTCCAAAAAGACCTTCATTTGCAGGAAATGGGGGTTTGGGTTTTGGCATTCCCCTTTTTCCTTCTATTGACCTTATGAGTGCGGTCTCTTCTCCGCAGACAAAAGCTCCAGCGCCCTGGTAAACCTCTATCTCAAAATCAAATCCGCTGTCCAGTATGTTTTTTCCAAGAAATCCATATTCCTTTGCCTTCTTTATTGCTTCCTTTATATTCTCTACTGCAAGCGGGTATTCCTGCCTGACATATATATATCCTTTGCTTGCCCCGATAGCATAAGCTGCGATTATAAGTCCCTCCATAACACTGTGCGGACTTCCTTCGAGAATGCTCCTGTCCATATATGCTCCCGGATCCCCTTCGTCTGCATTTACTATCATATGCTTGGGGCCGGCAGCCTCTTTCCTGGTCAGTTCCCATTTTAAACCTGTTGGAAAGCCTCCTCCTCCCCTGCCCCGGAGACCTGAGTCTTTTACTTCCTTGATGACCTTTTCGGGATCCATTTCACACAAAGCTTTGGACAGACCCCTGTAGCCTCCAAAAAGTATATAGTCATCAATGCTTTTTGAGTCTATCTTTGAATTGTTTTCAAGCAGTACCCTCTTCTGGTATTTATAGAAAGGAATATCAAATTCCTTCTTCACAAGCTTGTCATCATCTGTCTTATATAATAATCTCTCTACGGTCTTTCCGCCAAGGGTCTCACTGACTATCTCAGCAATATCTTCCTCTCCGGCTCCCAGATAACATATTTCATGGGGATAAAATATAATAAGCGGACCTCTCTCACAGAAGCCATGGCAGCCAGTTCTCCGCAGTACTATTTCCTGGTCCATTCCGGGCTGGCATTTTTTCACTTCCTTTTCCAGCGTCTTAAAAACATCGTCCGATCCTGCGGCCTTGCATCCTGTCCCTGAGCATAAAGATATGACTATTTTATCTTCTGCGCCCTTAATAAGATCTTCTGTCTTATCCTTAAGATCCCGGCCCGTATTTATTTTTTTGGTTTTAGTACTCATATTATTTATCCTGATTATTAAGTGTCATTAAACCATCATCTTTCTACTAAAATCATTTACCATAAAAGATCCGGCAAATCAACAGCTTGCTACTCAAGCGAGTTGACAATATCCATTACAGTATCAGGATTCACTTTTTTATATACTTTATCATTTATTATTATTACCGGAGCTATTCCGCAGGCGCCAACACATCTGTTTACTTCAAGAGAAAAATTCCTGTCCGGCGTAGTCTGTCCGGGTTCTATCTGGAGTCCCTTACTGATGTTTTCGGCTATCTGCTTTCCGCCCTTCACAAAACAAGCCGTCCCCATGCATACCCTTATATTATATTTACCCCTTGGTATCATAGTGAAGAATGAATAGAAGGTCACAACTCCATATACATCCTTTTCCGGGACACCAAGCCCTTCCGCGACTTTTCTCTGGACATTAAGAGGAAGAAAGCCTACATCGTCCTGTATTTCCTGCAGTACAGGTATCAATGCATTCTTGATCCCGGTAAATTTAGAAATAATATTTTCGACCTTGATATTTTCTTCTTTGGTAAGTTCGTATTTTGGTAGATCTATAACTCCCATACTTCCTCTTTATTTGTTTATTTATAAAAGGTAAATTTTTGCAATTGATTATAGCAAATAATAATTAATAATTGTAAAATTTTTTATACTGGAACAGTATCGGGCGGCTATAACCCGGCCGGTTATTATCTGGTCAGCAGCTAGGGACAGCCTTAAATATTAATATTATTTCCCGGGAAGGTTTTTATGAGACAGGTATTTAATGAAGAAGATATCAAAAAAAAGGTATTTGATGACCGCTGGGTAAAGTTTGCATTCGGCCCCGGGGGGATGGTAAAGACTGAAAATCTCAATATGGGCATAACTGAGTTTGACAGGGAAAAGATCTCTCTGACACATAAGCATGATGTGGATGAGGCTCTATATATAATATCCGGCAAGGGAAGTGTAAAAATAAATGAAGTGACTCACAACGTAAGTGCCGGAGATTTTATCTACGTGCCCCGTGAAAACCACCACACCATGATAACAAACCAAAAAAGCAAGCTAAAGATATTTTTTGTATTCTCCGGAACCACAAAAATAGACTACTAGTCATAGGTATTTGCCTGACTTTATCACCCCCAAGCTCCATCTATGCGGACCGAAAAAGACTTGCTGCATGATGTATAGCGTAAGTTAAAAACTGATAAAACTTCTTTGCCTTTTTAAATTATATATAAACTATATTGCAATATTAGAATATATTTAGTATCATCTTATTAATTGGACCACTTTTTTTAATTATTTAGGTTTTTATTGATTTATTTTTCTGGAGGCAAGATGAATTTTTTTAATTTACACCACGGGATAATAATCGAATGCAACTTCTCCGGTATAGATAAACTGGAAACAATAGTGGAGACGACCAATGACCTGGATTTTGTGGTCGGATACAAAGTAGGCGCCGAGCTTGCGATCGGCTCCAGGATCAGGGATATTGTTGCCACAATAAAGAAATATACCAATCTCCCTGTTATTTATGACCACCAGAAATTCGGCTCAGACGATCCTGTGTTTAGCGGAGGCAGCTTTCTGGAAATTTTAAAAGATGCTGGTGTAGACGGTTTGATCATATTTCCTCATGGAGGAGTGGCCTCGCTGGAAGCCGCAATCCACAGGTGCATGGATCTTGGCATCTTCCCTATAGTCGGCGGCGATATGGTACACAAGGGATATACAGAAGAAGAAGGCGGTTATATAGATAATGCCGCCCCCCAGAAGATGTATGTTGACGGGGCAAATTTCGGCGCAAAACATTTCGTCATACCCTGTACCCGCCTGGACCGCATGAGGATCTACTGCCACAGGCTCGGTAATATGGTAAACAACCCTGTCCTCTTTCTTACGGGAGTGGGCATAGAATCTTGTAATGACCTTGTAAAGGCATGCGAGATAGTAAAGCAATACCACAGCTATGTGATCATTGGCAGGGAAATAACAGATAAAAAAGATTACCGGAAAGCTACTGAAAAAATCTGGAAAAAACTTCCGGTAAGCAGCTGAGAATAAGTTTTAATGAAGATATAGGCGGCAGGAGGAAAATTTGAAGAATGAAAATTTTTATAATCTACATGCAGAGATGTGTAAGACTATCTCTAACCCCAGAAGACAGGCTATCCTGGATACTATAAGGGACAGTGAGATGACTGTTTCTGAGCTTATCAAAAAAACAGGGATCAGCCAGGCAAATCTATCACAGCATCTTTCGATACTCAGGTCAAAAGGAGTGGTTAATACCCGCAGGGATGGAAATAATGTGTACTACTCTCTATCAAATTTGAAGATCATTAAAGCATATGATCTTATAAGCGAAGTACTGGAAGATTCTGCTACTTTAAGGGACAAGGCAATAAAGGAAGGTATAGAAAGATAGACAAGTTGCAGGTTGGGCAATACCGGTACCGGAGGTTTTTAATTAGTCGGATAGTCCATAATAATAAATAAGCCAACTGAAAAAAGGTTAGAAAGAGGAGGAAAAATGTCTGATAATGGAGGAAAAAACGGAAAGAAAAAAATGGCAATAGCAGTGATGAGCGGTGATATGGATAAACTCTTTGGAGCTTTAATCATAGCCACAAGTGCAGCAGCTATGAATATGGATGTCACCATGTTCTTTACATTCTGGGGGCTCAGGGCAATTAAGAAGAATGCCAGAACAGGAAAAAGTTTTATGGGCAAGATGATGGGCATCATGGAAGGTGGAGATATAAATAAGGCCAGTCCAAGCAAATACAGCTTTGGCGGCATGGGAAGATGGATGTTCAAGAAGATGATGGGAGCCAAAAAAGTTGCTTCGCTTCCTGAACTAAGACAAATGGCCCTGGACCTTGGAGTCAAATTCTATGGCTGCCAGATGAGCATGGACGTAATGGAGATTCCAAGGGAAAAACTGATAGATGAAACCGAAGACTGTGTGGGCGGAGGATTCTTTGTTGAAAAAGCTCTTGAAGCAGATGTTCAGTTTTTCATTTAATTAAATCAGTTTATTGCTGATCACGGGTAAAACTTGAAAGTATAAGTCAAACAAGCGGTATCTAAAATATATTGTAGATAATATTTGAAATGATTATGTAAAAAATAAGTTTGCGGTATGCAAATTTATTAAGAAATTAATAAAGAGGAGGTAAATAACATGGCCGAAGAATACAAGGTGGATCTGGAGCTTGATCTTAAGGGACTATTATGTCCGCTTCCAGTGGTAAAAGTCAGTCAGAGCATTAAAAATGTACCAGTGGGCGGGATTATAAAGGCAGTTGCAACAGATATTGGAGCCCTTGCTGACTTCCCTTCCTGGGCTAGAACTACCGGAAATGAAGTCTTGAAAACAGAGCGTATAGACAAAGATCTAATTTTCTATATTAAAAGGGTGAAATAATATGGATACTTTTTCATTTATAGTAGCTGGAATAATGGTTTATGTAGCAGTTGCTGTATTTATTAGCGGTATGATATACCAGATAACCGGCTGGTTTAGGGCCCCAAAGTCTTCTGTGAGGCTTGGGCTCTTTCCCAGACCAAAGACAAAGACCGGAAGATTTTTTAAGGTCCTTAAAGACTCATTTTTTTTTCCCCAGTCTTATTCCGTTGACAAAGTTACCTGGATCCTTACTATAGTCTTTCATGGATCACTTCTCGTGATCCTTCTGGCCCATTTCAGGTTGGTCCGTGAATTTACACCGCTTGTAAAGCTTCTGGGAGTAGAGGGCATGGACACCCTTTCTGCACTTGGAGGGAAGACTCTGGGAATAATAATAATATTTCCGGTACTTTTTTATCTTTTTAGAAGATTTGTGACTCCCCACAAGGACCTCTCTGTGCCTGAAGATTATTTTCTGGTGATAATTCTTATATGCATTATCGCTTTTGGGGACCATCTAAGATTCTTTGGTGATTTTCATGTAGCTGATTACCGTGAATATGTGCAGAGCCTGCTGGTGTTTAAACCATATTATCCGGAAGCTATTGCAAATTCAGGCTCAAAAATAGTCCTGAGTCTCCACGTAATGTTTGTGAACATATTAGTAATATATTTCCCATTCAGCAAATTAATGCATATCGTCGGTACTTTTGCTGCAAATAAAGTAAGGAGTGATTAGCAGTGGATAGTGAAAATAGAGAAGCCTTAAAAAAAGTCTTAAAGGCAAAAATCAATAGACAGCTCCTTTATTATTTGGATCTATGCGCAAGGTGTTCGATCTGTAAAGACGCCTGCCACCAGTATAATGTTACCAAGGATGTGCTGTATCTTCCTGCTTACCGTGCGGAGCTTATAAGGAGGATCTATAAGAAATACTATTCCCCCATCGGCAGGATCTTCCCTAAATTCTATGAGGGAAAAGATATTGATGACGAGAAGCTGTTGGATGAATTGTATACGACAGCATATGCATGTACTGGTTGCAGAAGATGCATGTATTTCTGCCCCTTTAGCATTGATACCACATGGATGCTCGGGGTCGCCAAAGAGATACTCAATGCCGCCGGAAGGAGCTCTTCCATACTGGCCGAGTTAGCTGGCGCTTCAATAGAAAAAGGTAAGAATATTGACCTGTACAAGGATATAATGATCGATGTCCTAAAAGATACAGAAAAGGAAATCCAGGAAAAAACCGGTGACAAAAATGCCTCACTTCCTATTGATAAGGAAGGTGCGGATATATTATACGTGGCTCTTGCAGGAACACATACTATAATACCGGCTGCAATTATCTTCCATGAAGCAAAAAAGAATTGGACCCTTTCTTTATTTGAAGCAGCCAATTATGGGTACTTCCTGGGAGATTCCAATAAAGCCAGACAGATAGCAGCAAGGATAGTCGATGAAGCTAAGGCACTAAAAGTAAGGGAAGTCATAATCACTGAATGTGGTCATGCCTACCGTGTGATGAATTTCCTGTATGAAACATGGGCAAAGGAAAAGCTGCCTTTTAAAGTCACTGGTATCGTGGAAGCCATCAGTAAGTATGTTGACAATGGGGAGATCAAATTGAATAAGGGAAGTTTTACAGAACCTATTACTTATCATGATCCCTGCCAGGTTGGAAGAAATGCCGGATTCTTCGATGAGCCGCGAAAAATAATGAACATTGTGGCTGCAGACTTCAGGGAGATGACGCCCAACAGGGAAAAGAACTGGTGCTGCGGAGGTGGAGGCGGTCTTGTAGCAAATCCCGAACTAGAAGATTTCAGGCTCAAAACCGGGAAATTAAAAATCGACCAGATAAAAGAAACTGGTGCAGGATCTATAGTCAGCCCCTGTGAAAATTGCAGGCTGCAGCTGGATAACTTGAACCAGAAATACGATATCGGACTTGAGATAAAGTCACTTATGGATTTTGTGGTAGATGCGATGCCTCTCCCGGGAAATTCAAAAAAATAACCTTTATGGTTTTTTGAATTTTGCCTCTTCGTGAAGTGGATGAGGCATTACCGGCTCTATTACAGTGGCTCCAAATACTTTATCGATTTCCTCTTCAATATCTGTTCCAGATGGAACTTTATGATCCTCGATATAATAGTCTTCACCCTTTTTGTATATGGGATACTGCTTTATGGTTCCATCCGCAAGCCTTGATCTCATAAAATACACAAATTCTCTTTTTTCATTCATTTAACCCTCTCGTATTATGATCGTACAGTATTTTTGTCAGCATAATATCTATATTATATTTTGCCTTAAAAGAAATATAAATCTTTTATTATTATTGCGGAAGTCTTTTTATTTATATTGATTTCTGGTAAAATTTTTAAAATTTTTATTATAAATTAATACTATAAACTGATAAACTTTTTATAAATAAAAAATACTTAAAGAAGATATAGTTAATACCAAATGAAGCAAATATATATTTAATGAATAGCAAAAAAGCAGGGAAGTGTCCAAAAATAAAACTGCCTCTGGTACTGGGCATAATTGTGCCAGTTACGATATTTGGATTATATTTCGGATATACCAGGATCTTCAGTAATAATATCAATAATATTAATACAATATTTTCAGGAGAAAGTCTCTACACGATAGTTGATGATATTGGCTATTCAGGAGATCCCGGTCTCCTTCTTATGGTTAAAGCTGATATTTTAGCTGATATTGAAAAACAGGATTCTATAGAGGAAATCAATACTATGGTATCAAGCTCTGTGGAAACTGAAAGCAAACTGATAAGAGAACAGGGGCTTAGAGAAGAAAAGGCTAAAAGCAATACCTCTGTAGAAAATAAGGATGACCGGGCCGATCAGGATAATACAGATTCCTCATCTGCAGATAATCCATCTACCAGGGAAGCTGCTGATGTGCAGGGAGTAAGCTATGTTGAGTCTCAGATGATACACTTGATCAATTCTATAAGATCAAGCCATGGTCTTCAGCTTCTTGAGCCCAATCCCATACTCAATAGTATCGCAAGGTCCAGGAGCCGGGATATGCTGAACCGGGGTTATTTTTCCCATTATACTCCTGAAGGCAAAAACATTTTTAATATACTTGTTGAAAATGGGGTAATGTATGCCTGCGGCGCTGAAAATCTTAGTCAGGCATCACCTCCCTCCTGGGGAAGTCCTGAAGCAGTTGTCAATAACTGGATGAGCAGCGGTGCACACCGCGCAAACATGCTGAACCCCCACTATGGCCAACTCGGTCTTGGAGTCGTGGACAGTGGAAACAGAAGGATCATTACACTTATTCTTATAAATAGATGATCATTGTTCTTTTTACTACACTTTAGTAGACTTATTTTTTAAATCGATCCTTTCAGGTAGCCGCTTTGAGGTTATCTGTTTATTTCTAGAATTTTGACCAGAAATCATATTTGGGGATTATGGTAATAGCTGGAGGATAAAAATAGATGAAGAAGACGATTGTATTTTCATTTTTTCTCACATTTCTGATCATTGTACTCGCATGTACTTCACAGGCTCCTGAAAAGGATGCGGCGCTTCCTTTTGACCGCCTTTCAGGGATCCCGGAGGATGCGGTAAAGATCAAACCGGGGGATGATCTTTTTCCTCCCATACTCCACTTGGATCTCTGGCATGAACCCGTACCCATGTCGTCTACCATTAATTCCAAAGGAGGAGAGGATTCTCCTTTCATTACTCCTGACGGCAAGGATCTCTATTTCTTCTTTACCCCGGATGTCTCCAGGGATGCAAGTCTGCAGCTAATGGATGAAGTCACCGGGATCTACTGGTCAAAATCAGACGGGGATGATTGGACGGAGCCCACAAGGGTCATGCTCCAGGAGAGAGGAAAACTCTCGCTTGATGGTTGTTTGTTTGTCCAGGGTGATGTGATGTGGTTCTGCTCGGCAAGAGAAGGAAACATGAAGGAGATAGATTTCTATATTGCACGACTGAAAGACGGCAGGTGGACCGATTGGGAAAATGCCGGGAAGCTCTTGAATGTAGACTATGATATTGGTGAGCTCCATATCACCTCTGATGGGAATCAGATATACTTCCATTCTAAAAGAGCGGGAGGTATTGGAGATATGGATATCTGGGTGACCAGCAAGATAGACGGAGTTTGGCAGGAACCTGAGAATGTACCAATAATAAATTCACAGGGATTAGATGGCTGGCCCTTTGTTTCGGAAGACGGAAAGGAACTCTGGATAACCCGCATACATAATGGTTGTCCGGGAATATTCAGGTCTATCAGGGATACCGGAGAAAGCTGGAGCGAACCCGAACTTATAATCTCGCAATTTGCGGGAGAAGCTTCCCTCGATAATGAGGGCAATATTTATTTCACGCATCACTTCTACAAGGACAGCATAATGCTTGAAGCAGACATTTATGTAGCTTATAAAAAATAGTAATAATTTTTAAGATTTAAAGGAAGTCTATAATGTATAATATCACAGTACTGGGTGCAGGCTATATGGGAAGCGCCATCACATTCCCACTATCAAGGAATAATAAGGTAAAGCTCTGGGGGACCTGGCTCGATGACAGGATAATAGAGGAATGCATCGGCGGCCAGCATCCAAAATTAAAAGAGGCCCTTCCCTCTTCGGTGGACCTGTTTTACTCAAAGGAGCTTGCAGAAGCTTTAAAAGATGCAGATATAGTATTTATGGGTATATCAAGCGAAGGTTTTCTTCCTGTATTTAAGAAACTCTTAGAGGCGCTTGACCATAATATATATATCTATACCCTGACAAAAGGTTTTGTCGATGACAATGGCACTATCAAGAGGACAAGTATCGCTGCGAAAGAACTGCTGGATGATAGATTTCCCGGAGATCCTTTTCTATGGACCTCTGTTGGCGGTCCGGTAAAGGCTCTTGAAATATGCAGGTCGGTTCCAACTGTTAGCGTATACGCTGCCAGTTCAGGAAAAATGACCGATATAGCCTCCGGTTTCTTTACCGATTATTACAGGATAATACACACCGGCGATATTGCCGGAGTTGAATTGTCTGCCGATTTTAAGAATGTCTATGCTACAGGTATGGGAATAATCGATGGACTTTATGGACCGGAAATGGCAGGTAATTACCATAATTTCAGCTCACTTGTATTCAATCAGAGCATCCTTGAGATAGCCGGGATCGTTGAGGCGGAAGGTGGAAAGAAAACTACTGTTTTTGATAATGCGGGTATCGGCGACCTTTATACAACTTCACAATCAGGAAGAAACCGTAAATTTGGAGAATTTATTGGAAGCGGCAAACCACCCGAAAAAGTTTATAACGAAATGCTTGAAGCCGGAGAGCTGGCCGAAGGCTATCATACATTAAGGCTGGGAAAGTCCTGGCTTGAAAATAATCATAAATATCTGCTTGATAAGCTGCCGCTCTTCAATATAATCCACAGCATAATATTTGAGGAAAAGAATCCATTAAAGGAACTTGCAAGTCTCCTAAAAAAACTTTAAAAGGCAAACAGTTTTAACAAAAGATACCGGACATGTCACTCTTTCAAAGTTTCCGATTTTGCTGCCATAAGAGTAATAAATGCCGAAAATATTGATGCCATAAGCTGCAATAGCGGAGATATCATTATCATCAGTACCAGCCATCCTATAAAACTTATTCTTGGGTCAAAAAGTATCATGGGATGGCCAAAATTTACAAAATCTTCTGCCGGATCAAATAACATCGGGAAAGTAGTTCCCCATATTGCAAGCATTATGACCAGTGTGGCTCCTGCACAAAAAAGACTATATATTAGTATTTTAGACAGTATTTTTTTCCGGTCCTCATAAAGTGCCTGCGCCCTCTTTGTACCATACCATCCCACTACAAAACCGAACAATATATTGAGGATGGGAACTCCCATACCGATACCGCTTAAGACTGTAAAAATAATAACTGCTATCAGTATTAATATCCAGAAACGGATTGTAAATATTTTATTCAATTACTCTCCAATCTTATGATTAGTATAGAGACTTCTTATTAGTACACCTCATCATCAGCAAAATAAAACGCTGGGGAATGGAAAGCTTATTTTACTTAGGTTCGTATAATTATGAGGCCTGAGTCTCTGGTTTTTTAAAATTCTGGAGTAAAACATCAGGAGAACCAGATAATTCTGCTTCATATAAAAATATGGTTGCGCAAAACAGCACAACTCCTCAGGTCCTTTGAGATCGATCAGGTCCTTGGTCCTCTTACCACCTGACCGCTCCGCAAGCTTTTATCAGAATACCAAGAATAATAGATATTCTTGAAAATATCCTCATACCAGGCTCCCGTAGTAGTTTCTTTGGCCTAAAATTCCTTCAGTGAGGAAACTAGCATTATTAGAATGATCGTATTATTTATATGCTTTGAGTGCTGCTATGGCAGTGCTATGTTGGTATTACTTTATTTTATAACTATTTTATATAATACTATCATGTAATTTAACCAAATAAAATAATTTTCCCTATTTTTCAAGAATTTATTTTTACCTTTTGATTTTTTTTACAAAAACAACATTTATCATTTTAAAATTTTACTTATTCCTTTATAATCATCACTGATTTAATAAGTATTATCCCATTTAGATCTATATGTACTTTAAATTAGTCTTAGAAGTTCTCGGAGGGCTTGCTTTATTTATTTTTGGAATCAATAGATTAAGCAGTAGTCTCCAGAAAATCACGTCAAATCGATTAAAATCCGTTATAAATATAGTTGCCAAGAAATCATGGTCCACTGTTCTGGTGGGAATGTTTACAACAATGCTGATACAAAGCAGCAGCGCCACATCTGTTATGACAGTCGGTTTTGTAAATGCAGGACTTATGACACTAAGACAGGCAATAGGTATTGTCATGGGTGCAAATATCGGCACCACTATTACTGCCCAGATAGTTTCCTTCAAGATAGACATTCTGACATTCCCTCTTATTATCATTGGATTTTTAATGCATTTTATTGCAAAGAGGCAAAGGCTCAAAAATATTGGTATGACCATAATAGGACTTGGTATCCTATTTTTGGGTATGACAATTATGAAAGGCGCCCTCGGTCCATTACAGGATAATGAGAGTTTCAGGACTTTCCTATTATTGTTTAGCAAGAATCCCTTTTATGGAATACTCGCAGGTTTGGGACTTACCGTACTCCTGCAAAGCAGTTCAGCCACGATCGGTCTTTTAATAGCCCTGGGCTCAGCCGGTCTGCTTCCTATTGAAGCGGCCATCCCTATCCTTATAGGTGATAATATCGGAACCTGCTCGACTGCGCTTATTGCAAGTATCGGTACCACCATAACAGCAAAAAGAACTGCCTTCTCTCATCTTTTGTTTAATCTATTTGGTACAATTATTTTCTTCCTGATCCTGTATGTATTCAGGCTCCAGCCTTTCATTATTAACTTTTCTGGTAATAGTGTGCCGCATCAGATCGCTAATATTCATACTTCTTTTAACATTGTTACAACAGTTGTCCTATTCCCCCTGATAGGTTTCTTTGAAAAAATCGTAGTAAAGCTCTTTCCCGGAAAAGATATTACCGTGCATAAGAACGCCCTGTACCTGGACAAAAGGCTTATCCTGACCCCGCCGCTTGCACTGGAACAATCCAGGAAGGAACTTGCCCGTGTGACAAAAATAGCTCATACCATGCTGAAACTTTCTTTTGAGAGACTCGGCAAAAGAGATACGCTTATCGAAAAGAAGATCCTTGATAGGGAATCCGCAATTGACAGCATTACAGAGGATATAATAAGATACCTCACCAGGGTATCCCAGAAAACCCTCGGAATGAGATTGTCAAATCAACTTACAAATCTACTGCATATTGCCTATGATGCTGAGAGGACAGGGGATCATGCCGAGAGTATACTTTATCTTATAAGGGTCAAGGAAGACAACAATATGATACTTAGCACAGTGGAGACTGAGGAACTTAATAAAACACTTGATAAGGTTGATTATATGTTTAAAACTCTTCTCGTAGGAATGGAGGATGACAGCCTGGTCAAATTAAAAAAATGTGAAGAAATCGAAGTCCAGATAGACGCTATTGTAAAAGAGGCGAGAACAAATCACCTTATAAGACTGAGGAAGGAAGAATGTTCTCCACATTCCGGAGTATTTTTTGCAGATACAATACTTCATCTTGAAAGAATAGGAGATCTTCTTTACGCAATATCAAGAAACTTGATCGAGATAAAATAGATTTTTTTTCAACCATAAATATTTCCTCTATAGCAACCTAAGATTTGGAAGGTGGACAGATGTCAGGAGAGACTAAAAATCAGGAAATAACATTCAGCAGCGGATATATACCCGTATTAAAAGTAGAGGGCAAGTCATTGCCCGAAGCCTGGGAAAAGTCCCTTCTTTCTGTATGGGAGAACGGGGTCTCTATTAAAACCCAATACGACAGGTCCATTGATCCGCCAAGCAGGGATGCTTCTATGATAATGGTTGTTCATGAACCCCTTTCTGAGCCGAGGATACACCGTGCCCTGCCCACAGGATTGGATGAACTTGAGATATACAGACAGGAGGTCGTTCTGGGAATCCACGACCACTGGATAGGAAGCCATGGATGGTCGTATAGCTATCATGATAGACTTTTTAATTATCCATCAGGATCCTCCGGCAGTCTTGACCAGATAGAAGCTGCCGTAAACAATCTGGCAGAGTGTTTTTATACCAGAAGGGCCCAGGCAATAACATGGGTCCCCGGACTGGATGCAAAACATCATGAACCTCCATGTCTCCAGAGGATGTGGTTCAGGATGCTTGAAGATCCAGACAAAGGCCTGATCCTGAATATGAATACACACTGGAGATCAAGGGACGCTTATAAGGCTGCTTTTATGAATATATTTGCCCTTACGGATCTGCAGAAAACTATTGCAGAAAAACTCTCTGAGCTTATTGGAAAGAAAGTCAAAACGGGAAGATATGCTGATATGGTCGACAGCTATCATATCTATGGTTCATATTTTGAAGAATTTAAAGGATTTTTAAATACATTAAAAACTAAATCTTTTGAAGAAAGGACTTATTCCTCATCTTTTGCACAGCCATTTTTCGAAGAGGCAAAGGAAAAGTTAAGACTTGAAAAAAAATGATATGACCACTCTCTATTAAAAAGGATTACCGTCTGGGATAATATCACCCAGGGCCTACCCGGCCGGAAAGCAGGATATGATGGGTACATATATAACTGATTTATTTATATCCGGATTTTACTTCCCTGGTATTTCGTGGGGTGGATTGCTTGCCGGGATAGGGCTGGGAATACTTTTTGGAGCTATCTGGCACTTATCGTACTGGACACCTATTCTATCAAAACCCTATTCCTGGGCCATAATCGCAGTAAGTACTATTCTTACCTGGGTTGCAATATGCTTTATACAGGTTCCCCTCCAGTCTCTTACATCACAGGCTCTAAATATATTCTGGGACCAGACAGTGCTTATGAATTGGATACTCCTGGCTATCATTCCCCAGATATTATATTCAGGGCTTGTCCAGGAAGGTTCAAAAATGGTCCCTATTGTATTTTTCTGGTGGAAGAAAGGCAAAAAACTGGATCCGAAAACAGGACTGGCGGCAGGAGCCGCCGCAGGTCTTGGTTTCGGTGTATTTGAAGCTATATGGGTCCATAACAGCCTATTCGCTTCGGGATGGGACTGGAACGTTTCAGTAGGCACCACGGGACTGATCTTCGGTCTCCTTCCATTCTGGGAAAGATTTTTTACAGTTGCTTTCCATACCGCCTCAAGCGCCATAGCCGGCTGGGGCCTTGCAAGGGGCCGGGGGTGGCAGTTTTACCTTATAGTTTCCTTTGCACACGCACTATTAAACTACAGCATTGTGCTTTATACGGCAAACTATCTGGATCAGCTGCAGGTATCTATTTATGTTGCAGTTTTATCCCTGATCACTACTGCCGCAGCCCTATGGTTGAGGTATAATAAAAACAGAAGTACCTGATATCATATATGCAGATACCTGTATTTCAATATCGATTTAGATAAAGGATGGTAAATAAATATGGACCCGAGGATCAAAAAACTCGCAAAGATACTCGTAAACTATTCATGCGGGCTAAAAAAAGATGAAAATACACTGATACAGTGCTATGGGATGACACCTCTTCCGCTTGTAAGGGAGCTGGTAAAAGAAGTCTATGCAGCAGGGGCGATTCCCTTTGTCACACTTAAAGATGATACTGTTTTAAGGGAAGTCATCAAGGGATGCAGAAAGGATCAGCTCAGCCTGATGGCCAGGCATGATGTGGAGCAGATGAAGGATATGGATGCTTTTATCGGCATAAGAGCGCATGATAATGTGAATGAGCTTGGCGACATTGCCGGGGAAAAGATGAATCGGTATATGAAGGATTACAGCAGCACAGTACAAGACGAAAGAGTGGCAAATACTAAGTGGGTGGTGCTTCGCTGGCCGAATAATTCGATGGCCCAGCTGGCAGGTACGAGCCTTGAATCTTTTGAAGACTTTTATTTCAATGTATGTACGATCGACTACTCAAAGATGTCAAAAGCAATGGATAGCATCATAGGTCTAATGGATAAAACCGATAAAGTACATATCAAGGGACCCGGTACTGACCTTACTTTTTCAATAAAGGATATCCCAACCATCAAAGCCTCTGGCAAGCGCAATATACCTGATGGCGAGGTATTTACTGCTCCGGTAAGGGATTCTGTAAACGGTACTCTGGCTTTTAACACTCCTGCAGTATTCCAGGGCATAACATATGAAAATATAATTTTTAAATTTAAAGAGGGAAAGATCATAAATGCTACAGCTAACTTCACTGACAGGATAAACAAAGTACTCGATACAGATGAAGGTGCAAGATACCTTGGTGAATTTGCGATCGGACTGAATCCTTTTATCACTGATGCTATGAAGGATCCGCTTTTTGATGAAAAAATAATGGGCAGCATCCACCTGACTCCAGGGAAATGCTATGATGAAACTAAAAATAATAATTCTTCTTCAATACATTGGGACCTTGTACTTATACAGACACCCGAACAGGGAGGAGGAGAAATATATTTTGACGGCCAGCTTATAAGAAAAGACGGAAGATTTGTCACACCCGGCCTTGAATGCCTGAACCCTGAAAACCTAAAATAAACCTTTATGCAATATCCAGTCTTTTTATCCTGAGGATGGAAAAGAATAAAAATACTGCAATGAGTACTACCGCTATAATGATAGTTGGAAAAAGCGTACTGTCAAAGATATTGCCAATATCTGCAGCTTTGAAGAGAAGATAGTTTGGAAGATAAATCCTTATCCTGGGGATCTGGTTAAAGATACTTAAGGTATATCCAAAAATGATGACTGTTATCCCTGCAATGATCCCTCTCCTGAAAAGGCTGCTTAAGAATATCAAAAATGACAGCAGGAACGCATAGTACACCATATAAAGGAGCGCGGATCTTATTGCCATCCCTATTTCAAGCATGCCTCCTTCAAAAAGCTTGCTTGTGTAGAAATAATTCGCTAAAAAACCTATTAGTATAAAGACAGAGAAAGTAAAACCATAATGGATGTACTTTGCAAGCACCATCCCGGTGGTATCGGCACCTGAAGAATAAGGGAAGACAAGCCGCTTGTAATAGACTTCGTTGGAGACAATACCCATTAGTGTAAGAGCAAAGAAAAGTGTTCCAATCTCAAAGAAATCCCCCAAAAAGCTCAAATATGCTGTATCACGGTTAAAATTTTCAAGCACAGCAGATATATCGATGGGCAGACTTTTAAAAAACAGCGGCAGGGCTTTTAAACTCAGGGGAACTATCAATGCCCAAAAAACACTTCCAGTAAACAGGATCAAATATTTATTGGTCCTTGCCGCCTCAAGTATTTCCTTTTTAAGATATGCGCTAAATGTTTTCACGCTTGCTCACCATTCCTATAAAGATGTCTTCCAGGTTCCGCTTCCTTATCCTGTAGCTTACAATATTCATATCAAGCTTTGATAATTCAAGAAGTATTTCTTTTTTTGCATGCTTGATATCTTTGACTTGAAGACTTATCTTCTTCCCATTTTCCACGATATCTTCTACCCAGCTGATTTTCTTTAGCAGACTAACCTCCGCTTCAGGGACTTTTTCAAACTCGATGTCAAAGACTGGCTGAATATATTTTTCATATAATCTGGAAAGTTTTTCAGTAAGTATCATCTCTCCTTCGTCAATAATACAGATGGTATCACAAACCCTTTCTGCATCATTTAGTATATGTGTAGAAAGAAATATCGTTATCTTATTATCCTTAAGGTTTTCAATGAGGTTCAGCATCTCAAGCCTTCCCTCAGGATCAAGAGCGGATGACGGCTCATCTAAAAAAAGGACCTCCGGTTTCTTAAATATTGCTATTGCGAGGGCAAGTCTTTGTTTCATTCCCCTTGAATATCCGCCTATTTTTCTTTTGCCCTTCCTGTCCAGTCCTACCATTTTAAGCAGCTCATCTGTCCTCTTTTTGGTTCCCCTCTGGCCAAAGCCTGTGATCCTGCCGATAAAGCCCAGATATTCATATGCATTCATATAATCATAGAATGTCGGAGTCTCCGGCAGGTAGCCGATTTTTTTTATAAGCTCATTTTTATATTGCTTAAAATCCCTGCCCATTATGAATATTTTGCCTTTATCAAATCTCATAAGACCGGTCAAAATATTCATGGTAGTTGTCTTGCCCGCACCATTTCTTCCAATAAAACCGAATACTGAACCTCTGCCTACCTCAAAACTTATAGACTTCAGTGCCTCAACTTTACCATAATTTTTCTTAAGACCAGTAACCTTTATCATTCCCCATCCCTTTTCTTACCGATAAGCAGGAACACTATAGGGCCGATAATATTGACAAAGATGATTATAAGGATCCAGCCCCATTTGGGCATATACCTTACCTCATTCTTTGCAACTTGCACAATGGCAAATATAAGAAGCCCGTATTCTATGATCACCACAGGTATTAAATATGGTAGAAACTTCAATATCTCAGAAACTATGAGCCCGGTTTCAGTAAATGACATATTCCCCCGCCTTAGAAATACTATTGTTTTTTTAGCATTATACACTTAAGGATTGGTTTTTAGCAATCATGCTGCCTACAGACCTGCTGCATATTTACCTTAAATTCTTCCATCAAATAAATAATAATAATCCTGTATTTAGTCTATAATGATAAATAATAGTCTTGGTTTATTCAGTTTGCTAAATAGGTAATAAAAAAGTATATCGATGCAACTTTTTGCAAGTGTTATGGATTTACAAAAAGATTGATAAAAGTTATATTGAGGCTCTGGAATGATTTATCTAGAATATAGTAAATATTTAATAGTTTTTAAATTATTATATGCAGAACATAAAGATAATATATAAATAGGAGCACCTTAAGATGAATATACCTGAAGGTACGATTGTTGCCATGCTCACCCCATTTGATGACAGGGGCAGGGTAAATGAGGCCGAAGTGCGAAAGCTTGTAAATTTTTTAATAGATAAAGGTGTGGATGGAATATTTCCTGTGGCTTCCTGCGGAGAGTATGCGCATACCGATATGGGAGAAAGAAAGTTCCTGATCGATATAGTAATGGACCAGACCGCCGGAAAAGTAGATGTAATTCCAGGAACCGGAGCCACATGCTATCATCAATCAATTGAACTGGCAGACTATGCCCGCGGGGCAGGCTGCGCCGCGGTAGTCCTCCACGGTCCCTATTTTTTCCAGAATAGCCAGGAAGTGGTGGAAGGACATTTAAGAAAAGTTGCCGAATCTGTGGATATTCCTATTTTTCTATATAATATCCCCTTCTTTGCCAATGAGGTCACACCGGCAATGGTCGAAAATCTGTGCAGTATGAAAAATGTTGTAGGCATTAAAGACTCCTCCGGGAATATGGTAAATGTCATGAATTTAATAGAGATGACAAAAAAGGTAGATCCGGAATTTAAGGTACTTGTAGGTGCCGAGGAGATAATGCTCCCGGCGCTCATGATGGGCGGAAGAGGCTGCATGACAGCCACTGCCGGAATCTTCCCTGAATTTATGACAGGTATCTGGAAGTCTTATGAAAGCGGCAATCACCAGCTTGCCCGCAATCTTCAATTTGCCATACTACCGCTTATAAGGGAGATGAAAACTGTAAACTTTCCGCAGGGGTTTAAAGAAGCAATGTCTCTCAGGGGAATCAATATGGGGAAACCGATGATGAATTATCCTGCTGAAACTCTTGCAAAAATAGCGGATCTTAAGGAAAGATTAAAGATCGAGATGACTTCACTTCTATATGAATATTTCCCTGGAATACCGCTAAATTACAGAGCTGATGAGACTATTCCCAATAAATATAATTATCCCGAAGCCTGTGCCAATGCTGGAGAAAAGAAATTCGATGACTGTACTCAATGCGGAATGTGTGATGGAACGGCAGAATGCACACCTGAGAAAGAACCTGCACCGGATAGTGCTATTGCCAAAAAATCACAAGCAAGTTTAAGTAAAGAAGAAATCGAATCTATTGTGGATGAGACAGTAAAAAGAATCAAAGGCAATATGTAGAACAGGTACAGTTATGATCATAGGGTTTATCGATAGCTTAAGTTCAAACAAATGGTTGTCCGGCATAGGACGCTCAAATAAGATAGCTGGTATTATTGAGAAGACAGACTTTACGAAAAAAGATGACGGCACCATAAAAATTGATACTGATGATCTTTATTATATCCTAACCACATATAATACTTCTAATGATATTGAAGAAAAACCTGCAGAAGCTCACCGGAAATTTATCGACCTGCAGTACATCCTGTATGGAGAAGAAAAAATTGGGTACGCCGATTACAGAAATCCCAAAATGATGCTTAAGGAATATGATGAGGGCAGTGATGCCGAGTTTTTCAAACGAATAGAAGATGAAAGCTTTTTTATTCTAAAAAAAGGCATGTATGCTGTTTTCTTTCCTGAAGATGTCCACAGGCCGGGGCTTACGAATAAAGAGACCCGGGGAGTCCGAAAAGTGATCTTTAAAATACCTGTTTAAATCTTTAAATAGACCACTCTAGAACTGTTCCAATTTCCCTTTAAGCTGCTGGTTCAGATCAAATATTTTCTCACAGGTTATAAAGTAAGCTAATTTGTTTGAATCCGATTTGGGGTTAGCATGTATGACTTATACCGAAAATATTTTACCTTATTCTTCAAACTGGTTGAAATTCAGAATATCATCCAATTTTCGCTTAGGTACATGTAATGTCCCCGATTCATCCTTATAATATTTTATCGAGGAATTCTTTTCTATATCTTCCGGTACTGGTTTTTCCGATGGGTAGCCCATAGCAAGTATCAGCTCTGCTGAAAGGTTTGCAGGAACATCGATTATTTCATTTATTTTCTTCTTTTTAAATGCACCTATCCAGCAGCATCCTATTCCTTCTTCACCGGCAACAAGATTCATATTTTCAGCACTTGCCCCAATATCCCTTTCAGGAGCAGGGTTTATTTTTTTATCTGCCAATATGATAATATATGCTGCGGGTTCCTCACCTTTCCCTGGATCACCTTCCGGCTTTATATATCCTGCCCATGCAATATTGGGAAATACTTTTTTCTTTAAATCTTCATCATCTATAATGAGATACTCCAGGGGTTGCAGGTTAGCAGCTGATGGAGCTAGCCTACCGGCATTAACGATCTTTTTTAGTATTTTAGGATCTATCTTTTCCTGTTTAAATTTCCTTATGGTCCTTCTGGAAATAATCATCTCATAAATACTCATTTTATCTTCCACCTTTCAGTAATAAGATAATATTTTTCAGCCTGCAAGTTCAGGTCCCAGTTTTAGGACAGGCTCCTAACTTTATTATATTTTGTACGGATTGTTAAAGGCAAGTTTTTTAATGAGGACTTTTTACATTTATCCAAATTTTTCAAATATGTTGATCTTCGTTTCAATATTTATAATATTTCTATATAATAACCTGCAATATTAAGATTATATTAATAGAAAGCCATGGAACCAACAACACTTGTCCTGATAATAATCCTTTTTGCTATAACTATTGCGCCTGTGATATCCAGGTATACCCATCTGCCCGTAATAGTTATCGAGCTTATAATCGGTATCATAATAGGAAAATCTTTTTTGGATATAATACCGTCAAATACTCTTTTTGATTTCTTTTCATCATTCGGTCTTATTTTCTTGATGTTTCTTGCCGGTCTAGAAATGGATTTTGCCAGGATTAGAGAATCATTTACCAGGACTGTTGTCATTGCTGTTTTTTCGATCTCTGTCCCATTCTTTTCAGGATATTTTATAGCCCAATATATTGGCATACATCCGCTGATACTTGGTGCAGTCATCTCCACAACTTCGCTTGGGCTGATACTTCCCATTACTAAAGAGCTCAAACACCATAAGGAGCTATCTACTGTTTTATTTGGTTCTGTAATACTAATAGATATTTTAAGTATTTTTATTCTTACTTTCTCCATCGTCTATATAAGAGGTGACTTTGGTATCACATTTTATTATTCTATTCTCCTGCTGCTTGTCCTTTTCATACTTCCAATAGTACTAAACAGAAGCAATGTCAGAAAAAGAATAGCTAAGTGGTTAGGAGAAAGATCAAGATTTGCAATAATGGTAAGACTTTCTTTTGCATTATTGGTAATGCTTGCAGCTGTCTCGGAAGAACTGGGATTTCACTCGATCGTAGGCGCATTTATAGCTGGCCTTATAATCTCAGAAATAACTCCAAAAGCCTGCCAGCTTGAGGAAAAACTCGAAAGCTTTGGCTATGGGTTCTTTATACCTTTTTTCTTCATCCTTGTCGGTTCAAGGATAGATATACCTTCACTGTTTACAAACCTGGCAAATATAAGGATGCTGTTTATAATACTGGGAATAGCTCTATTCTCAAAATTTATAAGTGTGACCCTGGCATCAAAAGCGGTAAACTTTAACTGGAAAGAAAGTATTTCAATGGGATTTTTCCATACTGCAAGGCTCAGCCTCATAATAGCAGTTGCCGAAATAGGCCGCGAGCTTGGTCTTGTGGATGATGATCTTTTCTCCTCTTTTATGATAATAGCTATAATATCTGCAATTATCGGACCGGTCATAGGTAAGTATATACTTAAAAGTGATGAAGCTGGAAGATTTAGAAAAACCGGCCCGGAAAAGGTCCGTGACTCTTAAATAGTAAGTTATGGTATAAGTCTTTCAATATCTTCCAGAGATTTATTAAGTTTGTCATAATGCCTGTCATAGGAATATATTTCTGAAGCACCGCTTGCTTTAATATATGCATGATTATAGGCATCAATTCTTTTTTCTTAATATATCCTTTATATCCCTTAGTTCATTCAATATATCTTTAGAAACAGTTTCTTCACCAGAAGGTAGCTCTTTTTTCATCCTGGAGGACCCTGGATAATTAAGATCCTTGATGTTCTCGATTATTACTTCCCTGACTTTTTCAAGATCCCTTATGCCAGCTAATTTAAGCTCTGCCTTCTCTCCCTGCTTTCCTGCGGCTCCTGCGGTCTGAACATGTATGGTACCGATATTGTAAAGTCTCTGCAGGGGTCCCCTGGTAATATCTACATTTGTGATCTTTGAATAAGGAACAGTCACAAACTTTTTCCACACAACTCCCCCATGCATTTTTACTCCATCATCATCAATTGTATATTCGAGCGCCTTGAAAGCCGCAGGTATCCAGATGGCAGCAAGTATCATGATGGCCAGCCATATAAACAGGAAGATACCAAATAATATTACGATCTCTCCTGCAAAAAATAGGGTCACTATCCAGAGTGGTGTCCCGATGACAAAGACTGCTGTCCAGGTTATAAACCAGAGTGTCCTTTGTTCTTTTTCAGGTCTTAGTGTGAGCTTTTCCATCTATACTCTCCCCCTTGTAAGGTTCCTTCTAATTACTTATAAGTATACTGATTAGCATGAAATCTGCAAAAGATTAATTGGGTTCAAATCTTAGAATTCATTGAGAAGATTATTGTAGTCCTCCAGAGTTAGAATATTTATTCCTTTCCTTAAATTTTTTGAATTCTTTGTATATTATTAATATAATAGTAATAGTAGTAAAAATAGGAGGAAAAATATATTATGAAGAAATTATTAACTTTAATATTAATATTGTCATTAGTAGTATTCGGAGCACTCTATACTGCCGGGTGCAAGCAGCCAGAATCTAATGAAACAATAGAAGTTGTATCTGAACCGGAGGGTGAAGCCATGAAGAATATCGAGACCGCTGTCCTGGGTGGCGGCTGCTTCTGGAGCATGGAAGCAATATTTTCCCAGTTAAAAGGAGTAGTGGATGCTGAAGTAGGATATGCCGGAGGTTTTAAGGAAAATCCTACATATGAAGAGATCTATCAAACTGATACCGGACATGCAGAGGTAGTCAAGGTCACATTTGATCCGGAGATCATTAGTTATGGGAAACTTCTTGAGGTATTCTTCTATGTACATGATCCTACCACCTTGAACAGGCAGGGAAATGATGTTGGGGCACAATACCGTTCTATAATCCTGTATGCTGATCCCGAACAGGAAAAAACTGCAAGAGAATATATCAAGGATCTTGAAGGGCAGAAAGTCTACCAGGATCAAATAGTCACTGAAGTCGAGCCACTGGATAAATATTATACGGCAGAGGATTATCACCAGGAATATTTTGAAAACAATTCTTCACAACCTTATTGTGCAGCAGTCGTAGCCCCTAAAATTGAAAAGTTTGAAGACAAGTTTGCTGATTGGATAAAATAATAATTTATTCGGTTAAAGTGATAATTCTTCCCAGGCTGGCATTAGCTTGCGTTCAATTCTCATCAAAAACACGCTCCTATAACAAGACTGGTAATTTTTATCAAATCAAAAACTGCCTGAGATAGGAAAACAATGATAGAAGGGCCATAGCGGAAACAATCCCCACTATCAGGCTTATAATATATTTCCTACCAGAATCAATGGATCCAAGAAGCCTCCTGTTCAGGGAGAAGAACAGGATGAGAAGTATTAACAGAACAAAAGTTATCATACCCAGT
>Ga0190283_1000227_pt1 | contig 30360 bp, 18 predicted proteins | sample 48691801_MG_FD_161669 | JGI IMG/M metagenome (GOLD analysis project Ga0190283, IMG submission 161669) | Hydrothermal vent microbial mat bacterial communities from Southern Trench, Guaymas Basin, Mexico - 4869-18-0-1_MG | ecosystem: Environmental > Aquatic > Marine > Hydrothermal vents >...
ATGTAAACAGGTAATAACTAGACGAATGCGAATAACAGGCGCGCGTTGGAACGATTTTGGAGGAAAAACGATGATTCAGATACGATGTGCATATCTTAATGGGGAATTAAGAGAATTGCCGTTATTAGAGAATGTAGCATAATCCCGAAAAATTCCATGCACTTTTGATACAAAATTTTGCTTTATCCTCATTTTTTTTGATATAATAAAAAAATATTATTGATTATCCAACATTATGAAACTAAAAGTTCTGTATAAAAATGCGAAAACTTGAATAAAAATAATATTGTTCCAAAATTATTGTTTGAGATTATAAAGTTAAGTTTAAAAAGTGTGCGAGGCACCTATGATATCTGTTGATGCATATATACCTAAAATAAATTTTAGGTAGTATCTATGTTCTGATTTTTCATTTTTTCTTATCGTTTTTCTCAACTGGAATCAACACAAACCCACTTGCTAATTTATAAATTCTTTGCAATTTACTACTTTTTCCGTTTTTCTCCTGACTTATTTTCATAGATACTATATTATGGTTATTTAACCTTTATATGGAGAATAAAATGAGCTTTCTACAATGGCAACCCAAAACTTTGAAAAACGACAAAATAGAAAAATATGCCTATATGGCTTGCAGTCAATGGAACCCAGATAAAAAACGGTCTGAACAAATTCGTTTGTATATTGGGCGACTTCATGCCAATAAAAAAAACATTATTGTTGGTAAAAAGTTTGCTGGTAACGAAAATATTTTATTGACACTTACAAAAATTTTCGGAAAAATAAAAGGAAACGCTTTGCTCGGACTTGCAATGCACCAAGTTGCAACCGGACACGCTTTAAACAGAGCTCATGATTGGCTTGAGCAAAGAATCATTCCAAAAGATATGAAGAATAGTTTTACTAAACTTGAAAAAATAATTTTTAATATAATTGAAAATTCCGAGCAAGAAAAATTCGAAACAGCTTCTGAAATATATTCATGGATTGGAGAAAATGGTAGAAAGTATAATAAGTATTTTACAATAAACCAAATTAGCAAGAATAATTTTTGTCTAAAACGTAAGCCAAACAAAATAGCAGCACGAACATCTCGGATGGGGTACTCTATAATTCTTACAAGTGGCTAAGAAGTTTTTTCAACTGATCCAGTTTGTGTGTTAGATAATTATCGAGCAAGAGATAAAGTAGAAAAATTATATGATTCATTAAAGAATGAAAACGGGCAACATAGACTCCGTACAGGCAATAACAACAGTGTTTATGGACCTTTTTTTCTCAATTTCATAGCCCTTATTCTTCGGTCTGAATTAGACAAAAGAATGAAAGAATCTAAAATTAGAAATAGAATGACAACAAGCAAATTGCTTGATGAACTTGGAAAAATAAAATCGGTTACAACCGCATCCGGAAAAACTATTTTATTAGAAATAACCAAAAACCAACGTGAACTGATTTCAAAATTGAAAATCAAGAAAATCACATAGATACTACCTAAATTCATGCTTTAGAAATGCGTGGCAGTTATGATTTTAAGGATTATAAAGAACTGGAAAAGTTTTTAAAAACACTTAATAAAAAAAAGAATTCCAATAGACATGAAAAATTTTTGATAGAAAAGAAACATCTAAAACCTTTGCCTGATAAAAGGTTGCCTGCCGTAAAAAAAGAAATAGTAAAAGTAGGTTCCTGTTCCACTATAAATGTCGGTAAAAAAACATATTTTGTAGAATCAAGATTAATTGGCGAGAGCGTTTTAGCACGCCTTTTTTCTGATAGAATAGAAGTGTGGTATGGCAATAAATTAATGAACAGTTTTGACAGAATATTTGTCGAAGTTCCACACAAAATAAATTATCGTCATGTAATAAAATGGTTTGTCAGATTAAACAGACAGAAGTTGGGAAGTAAGCTGCACTTCCAAGTGCGAGCAGAAGTTTGGAGGTTGGGAAGTTGGGAAAAAAGAAGGGATAGTTAAAAATTTAAAATAAAAAAACTGGTGACTACCTACTCTCCCGCGGCCTTACCCGCAGTACCATCGGCGTGATAGGGCTTAACTTCCGTGGTCGGAATGGGAACGGGTGTACCCCCTATGCTATGATCACCAGTAAAGTTTAGTATTCAAAATAGATAAAATTATAAATTGCAAATTGCAAATTATTAATTGTAAATTAAAGATGAATACAAAAATAATCAGGAAGGAAGCAAAAAGAGAAGAAAGAGGTATAGGCTGCAAAGAAAAATCAAGCCAATCGGACCATTAGTACTGGTTAGCTGAACTCATTGCTGAGCTTACACATCCAGCCTATCAACGTGGTAGTCTTCCACGGGCCTGATAGGGAAATCTCATCTTTGAGGGGGCTTGGCGCTTAGATGCTTTCAGCGCTTATCCCGTCCCGACATAGCTACCCTGCGCATGCTCTTGGTAGAACAACAGGAACACTAGAGGTCAGTCCATCCCGGTCCTCTCGTACTAGGGATAGCTCTCATCAGATTTCCAACGCCCACAGCAGATAGGGACCGAACTGTCTCACGACGTTCTGAACCCAGCTCGCGTACCGCTTTAATTGGCGAACAGCCAAACCCTTGGGACCTTCTCCAGCCCCAGGATGCGATGAGCCGACATCGAGGTGCCAACCCGCTCCGTCGATATGAACTCTTGGGAGCGATAAGCCTGTTATCCCCGGAGTACCTTTTATCCGTTGAGCGACAGCGCTTCCACACGCCACTGCCGGATCACTAACGCCTGCTTTCGCACCTGCTCGACTTGTAAGTCTCGCAGTCAAGCACCCTATATACGTTTACGCTCTCCGCCTGATTGCCAACCAGGCTGAGGGTACCTTTGCGCTCCTCCGTTACACTTTAGGAGGAAACCGCCCCAGTTAAACTGACCGCCTGCCACTGTCCGGCACCCTGATTCAAGGGATACCGTTAGGGCGCTAACAATACAGGGCCGGTATTTCAAGGACGGCTCCACCAAGCCTGACGACCTGGCTTCAAAGCCTCCCGGCTATCCTACACATGAATTGACAACACTCAATAACAGGTTACAGTAAAGGTTCACGGGGTCTTTCCGTCTTGCTGCGGGTAAGCGGTATCTTCACCGCTGCTGCAATTTCGCCGAATCTCTTGCCGAGACAGTGCCCAGATCGTTGCGCCATTCGTGCAGGTCGGAACTTACCCGACAAGGAATTTCGCTACCTTAGGACCGTTATAGTTACGGCCGCCATTCACCAGGGCTTCAGTTCAGAGCTTCATCCGAAGACTAACCCTTCCCCTTAACCTTTTGGCATTGGGCAGGCGTCAGCACCTATACGTAGCCTTAAAAGCTTAGCAGATGCCTGTGTTTTTGGTAAACAGTCGCCTGGGCCATTTCACTGCGACCTCCAACCGCTGATTCTGTACAGTCACGGTCAGAGGCGTCCCTTCTCCCGAAGTTACGGGACTAATTTGCCGAGTTCCTTAGCAAGAGTTCTTACGCGCACCTTAGTATACTCAACCCACCCACGTGTGTTCGTTATCGGTACGATCTCAACTTAATTCCCTAGAAAGCCTTTCCTGTCAGCAAGTATCACCAGACTTCCCTCCGCCATAGCTTCGGTTCGTCATAACGCCTCGATGTATTGCCGGACGGATTTACCTATCCGGCCACCCGCGCGCTTAAACGGACATACCATAGCCCGCTCCGGCTAACTCGCCGCGATCTTCCAATCGGTCAAACATTAAGTTGAGGTACAGGAATATTAACCTGTTTCCCATCGACTACGCCTTTCGGCCTTGCCTTAGGGATCGACTAACCCTGGGAGGACGAACCTGGCCCAGGAAACCTTGGGTTTTCGGTGACGAGGATTCCCACCTCGTTTATCGCTACTCATGCCGGCATAATCACTTCAATGCGCTCCACCACTCTTTACAGTATGGCTTCAGCGCTGCATAGAACGCTCCCCTACCACTCATTCTTCGCGAACGAAGAACAAATCCATAGCTTCGGTGACACACTTGAGTCCCGAGTATTATCGGCGCAAAGTTTCTCGACTAGTGAGCTATTACGCACTCTTTAAATGATGGCTGCCTCTAAGCCAACATCCTAGCTGTTTTTGAAACTTCACATCCTTAAAAACACTAAGTGTATACTTAAGGACCTTAGCTGATGGTCTGGGTTGTTTCCCTCTCGACGACGAAGCTTATCCCCCGCCGACTGACTCCTTTGATAAGGTTACCGGTATTCGGAGTTTGTTTCGCTTTGGTACGTTGGTTTAAACGCCCTAGACGATTCAGTGCTCTACCCCCGGCAACTATTACAAAAGGCTAGCCCTAAAGCTATTTCGAGGAGAACCAGCTATCTCCGAGTTTGATTGGCCTTTCACCCCTATCCACAGCTCATCCTAGCACGTTTCAATGTACACAGGTTCGGGCGTCCACAGCGTGTTACCGCTGCTTCCCCCTGGCCATGGATAGATCACTCGGTTTCGGGTCTACGACCAGCCACTAAACGCGCTATTAACACTCGGTTTCCCTTCGGCTTCATCCCATAGGGACTTAACCTTGCGACTGACCGTAACTCGCCGGCTCATTATGCAAAAGGCACGCCGTCAGCCATCCCGGAATCGACTCCGGTATAGGCCTCCGACTGCTTGTAGGCGTACGGTTTCAGATCTATTTCACTCCCCTTGCGGGGTTCTTTTCACCTTTCCCTCACGGTACTTGTTCGCTATCGGTCACTTACTAGTATTTAGCCTTGGAGGGTGGTCCCCCCGGATTCCGACCTGGTTTCACGTGTCAGGCCGTACTTGGGATACTGATAGGCTGACTCTGGATTTCGCATACGCGGCTATCACGCTCTATGACAGGCCTTTCCAGACCCTTTTGCTATCCATTGTCAATGCCACATTTCAGTCCCGCAACCCCGACGGCGCCGAAGCCCCGACGGTTTAGGCTATTCCCGTTTCGCTCGCCACTACTCAGGGAATCTCTTTTGATTTCTTTTCCTCCGGATACTTAGATGTTTCAGTTCTCCGGGTATAGCTCAACACATCTATTTTATTCAAAGTGTTGTGTTCCGACATAACTCGGAACGGGTTTCCCCATTCGGAAATCCCCGGATTTATGCCTGCTCGACGGCTACCCGAGGCTTATCGCAGTCTGCCACGTCCTTCATCGCCTGTAAGTGCCAAGGCATCCACCGTGCGCCCTTGTAGCGCTTGATAAATTTTTACTAAAGCACGTTACGAAGAATCTCGTAACGGCATATATTACAGCCTTGTACCTCTTTTCTAATTTTTTTGCAATGTTTTCATATAAAAATATGAACCCTTCCTGTCAAAGAACTGAAATGTATTTGTAACTTGAAATTTGAAATTTGAAATTCGCTATTTGTCGCGTTGGAAATTGGACAAATTTATAATGCAAATTTTAACTTCAGATTAAAATTATCAAATTCATATAAAAATATAAATAATCGGAAAAGGGAATGCGGACGAGTGCTCGACCGTTATACAGCCTTTACTCATGCGGCCAAATAATTATGGCACACAAGAATAAATCTGCATTACTCCTTAAGGAGGTGATTCAGCCACACCTTCCGGTACGGCTACCTTGTTACGACTTCATCCCAGTTACCAGTCACACCTTCGGCGGCTTCCTTCAATAAAGATTAGATGACCGACTACGGGTGTAACCAACTTCCGTGATGTGACGGGCGGTGTGTACAAGACCCGGGAACGTATTCACGGCGTCGTTGATGATACGCCATTACTAGCGATTCCAGCTTCATGGAGTCGAATTGCAGACTCCAATCCGAACTGAGGCCTACTTTTTGAGATTGGCTCCCCCTCGCGGGTTGGCAACCCATTGTATAGACCATTGTAGCACGTTTCAAGCCCAGGGCGTAAGGGCCGTACTGACTTGACGTCGTCCCCACCTTCCTCCGGTTTGTCACCGGCAGTCTCGCTAGAGTGCCCAGCCGAACTGATGGCAACTAACGACAGGGGTTGCGCTCGTTGCGGGACTTAACCCAACATCTCACGACACGAGCTGACGACAGCCATGCAACACCTGTGTAGCACTCTCGAAGAAGTCTCGCTTTCACGAGATTTGCAGCTACATGTCAAGCCCTGGTAAGGTTCTACGCGTTGCTTCGTATTAATGAACATGCTCCACCGCTTGTGCGGGTCCCCGTCAATTCCTTTGAGTTTCTACCTTGCGATAGTACTCCCCAGGCGGTATACTTAACGCGTTAGCTACAACACGGAGAGGGTCGATACTCCCCACATCTAGTATACATCGTTTACGGCGTGGACTACCAGGGTATCTAATCCTGTTCGCTCCCCACGCTTTCGGGCTTTAGTGTCAGTAGTGTGCACGCGGACCGCCTTCGCCGCTGGTGTTCTACCAGATATCTGCGCATTTCACCGCTACACCTGGTATTCCGTACGCGTCTCACATACTCTAGTTTGCCAGTATCCCCTGCAGTCCACGGAGTTAAGCTCCGGGTTTTCACAGGAAACTTAGCAAACCACCTAGACCCCCTTTACGCCCAGTAAATCCGAACAACGCTTGCTCCATTCGTATTACCGCGGCTGCTGGCACGAATTTAGCCGGAGCTTGTTCTGCAGGTACCGTCAAACTTATCTGGTATTAATAAATAAGCTTTCTTCCCTGCTCAAAGTGCTTTACAACCCGAGGGCCTTCTTCACACACGCGGCGTTGCGTCGTCAGGCTTTCGCCCATTGCGAACGATTCTCGACTGCAGCCTCCCGTAGGAGTCTGGGCAGTGTCTCAGTCCCAGTGTGGCCGGTCACCCTCTCAGGTCGGCTACCCATCATCGCCTTGGTAGGCCGTTACCCCACCAACAAGCTAATAGGACGCGGGCTGATCTCCATGCGGCAGGTTCCGAAGAATCCCCACCTTTAACAACTACACATTATTGAATTGTTATCACATTCGGTATTAGCTACGCTTTCGCGAAGTTATCCCCAACATAGAGGCACATTACCCACGTGTTACTCACCCTTACGCTACTTTCCACACTATGAATCACCCGAAGGATCAACTTAGTGCTTCTCGTTCAACTTGCATGCCTAATCCACGCCGCCAGCGTTCGTTCTGAGCCAGGATCAAACTCTCCATAAATGAAAAATCTAACCCGGCATCACCGGCCTAAACCGGTTATTGCTGGATATTTACTTTAATAAAATTTGGGAACACTAATTATATTGTTCCGGACATTCCGGTCAAACCATTTGTTCCGGTATAATATAGCATCCCGCACTCGTCTTGGCATTTCCTTAAAATTTCCGATTATCAAAAGAACTATTTAAAGCGTATAAAACTTTAGCGGCAGATAGTATATTAAAATCGCCGTTAAATGTCAACACTTTATTTTATTTTCTCAAAACCTGAATAAGCTTATTTAAAGCCCACATCAGATTCTAATATATTATACAAAAAATAAACTTAAATGTCAACCCTAAAAAAATCTTTCTTCTTTCTACAGTTTTCTTAAGGCGGCAAACATTATATCAAAAAGATTTTTTAATGTCAACCCTTAAAATAAATTTCTATCCTTTCACTCCAACCTTCCTCAACCTTCATTCTTGCTCTATACTAAACTAATTTTCTAAAGCGGCATTTATTATATCAAAAAGATTTTTTAATGTCAACCCTTGAAATAAATTTTGGGGGGGCATGGAAATTTTCGGGATTGGTAAATGGAGGGTCAGCGTCCATTCCATGGATTTTTGCATCGGATTTTCTGTATTCTGTAGCCGCTGCCGTTGGCTGCGGATTTTCTGTATTCTGTAGCCACTGCCGTTGGCATCGGATTTTCTGTATTCTGTAGCCGCTGCCGTTGGCTGCGGTTACCTGCCGACCTCAGCGAGGTCAGCTACAGAAGAACGGCAGAATATTGTTGCCCGTAATGACCTGCGAACTTTTAAATCTTGTGTAAACAACCAACCAAAACTTTTTCAGTTAAAAACATCATTAATCATCAAACAAACAGATGTTTTTATCTAATTTTTATCCCGAAAATTTCCATGCACCCTATTACAGCAAAAGTGTTGACATTTTCTGCAAGATATTATATAATCTTGCGAAATTTTGCATAATGTTGCAATACATAATGTGTAACTTTTTAGTTATTAACCATTTACATTAAATAAAACTATGCTATATTTATCTGATTTACGGCCGGAATTTAAAAAGGGTTCTGTTGAAGCTCCTTCTATCCCTAAATTTCAATATTCAGGTTCCCTTGCAAAGGAACTTAAGGCGAAAAAGATTACTAAAGACGAAGCAATTAAGCTTCTCGAAGTAATGATGACAATCCGCGCGTTCGAGGAAATGATTCTCGAAGTACGGTCGGGAGCTTATCCCGCTTTGTCGGATTTTAATTACCGCGGGCCAACGCATTTGTCTATCGGCATGGAAGCCACAGCAGCGGGAGCCTGCGCGGCAATTAACGTTGACGACTACATTACAAGCACTCACCGCGGGCACGGCGACGGAATAGCAAAAGGCTGTATTGCCATAATGGCCATGAACGAGAAACAATTAAGAACCCGTCTGCCGGACGCGAAATCAAAAACATTGAAAGACCTCCGCGAAGAGGTCATGGAAGACCATGTAATGCGGACAATCGCGGAGCTTTTCGGTAAAGAAGACGGCTATTGTAAAGGCCGGGGCGGCGGAATGCATATCGCAGATTTTTCTGTCGGGCATCTCGGCGCGAACGCAATCGTTGGCGGCGGAGTTCCTATCGCAACCGGAGCTGCTATTGCTTCTCGCTACAGGCAGGACGGTAAAATCGTTTGCTCTTTCGCTGGCGACGGAGCTTATGCTAACGGCGCGCCTCTCGAATCTATGAATATGGCCGCGATGGAACAGTTCACCAATCCTGATCTTACGTCCACACCTTTCGGCGTCCCGATCATTTTCTGCATTGTAAACAACCTTTACGGAATGACCGGAAGAACCGTTGGTGAAGTTATGGGAGTAGATTATCTCGCGCAGCGCGGGCTTGGATTCAAGAATAACGGAATGCAGGCGGAAATTGTTAATGGCATGGATGTTATGGCTGTCAGAGAATCTGTGAACCGCGCGGCAAAAGAATGCCGTGAAGGCAAAGGTCCTATTGTTCGCGAACTTATTACTTACCGTTATTATGGCCATTCGCTTAGCGACCCGAGGAACGAGTACCGTACACGCGAAGAAGAAGCCGCCTGGAAAAAGGTCGATCCTTTAACAACTTTCCCGGAAGAGCTTATCAAAGCGAAAGTCCTTACAAAGAAACAAGTGGAAAAACTTAAGGATAAAGTTTGGAAGCGAAATGAAAGGGCTGCTGTCACGGCTGCTGCTTCTGCCGATCCGGACCCCAAAGATGTTATAAAATATGTTTTCGCCGGAACTGCGGAAGAAGAAGTCCCGAAAGAAAACCGGAAAGTAAAAACTAACCAGGACCCGGAAATAATTAAGCGTGACAAAGATGGAAAAATTTCTTATAAAGACGCCCTTAAGGAAGCTATGATAGAAGAAATGCTCCGCGATGACCGGATAATTTTCTATGGTGAAGACGTTGCTGACTACGGCGGCGCTTTCAAACTATCAAAAGGCCTGCTGGAAACTTTTGGAAGAAACCGAATATTTAACACTTCCATTTCCGAAACAGCAATTTGCGGAACAGCTGTCGGCGCGGCGATGAGCGGCCTGCGTCCTATCGTCGAGCTCATGTACATGGACTTCGCGCTTATGGCTTCCGACCAGATAGCCAACCAGGCTGCCAAATGGCATTATATGTCCGGCGCGCACACAACTGTTCCGTTAGTTATCAGGGCTTCTGTCGGGGGCGGAAAAGGTTACGGTGGACAACACTCACAAAGCATTGAATCGATTTTCTGCCACACGCCCGGCATGGTCGTTGTTTATCCTTCAAACGCTTACGACGCCAAAGGCCTTTTGAAGACTGCAATCCGCTCGAATGATCCGGTTATGTTTGTCGAATCACAACTTCTTTACGGTGTAAAAGAAGAAGTCCCGGAAGAAGAATACCTGATTCCTCTCGGACAGGCCGCTGTTAAACGCGAAGGGGCTGACGCTACTTTTGTAGGCTGGGGGCCGGCTATTGTTGAGATGGTTCAGGCAGCCGACCAGATGAGCGAAGAGTTCGGCATCGAAGTTGAAGTTATCGACCTGCGCTCTCTTGTTCCAATAGATTACGATACAGTTATTGCTTCTGTCCAAAAAACCGGAAAATGTATTGTTTGTTCCCAAGCAATAAATATCGGAAGTTATACCGCTGACGTAGCGCATAACATCCAGGAAATGGCCTTCGATTATCTTGACGGGCCTGTTTTAAGACTTGGCGCTAAAGACGGTATTGCCCCGCAGGCATACGACCTTGAGCTTGCTTTTCTGCCTCATGTTGATGACATGGTGGAAAAACTTAAAGAGCTGTGCTACATATAAAATTAACCTAATTTCTAATTAACCTAATTGACCTAATCAAGCGCCAAAATACAATGTCCAAAACCCAAAAAAAGAGTTTATTTTTTTTGTATATTTCTTTTTATTGTTTATTGGTCATTTTTTAGGTCAATTTGAAATTAGATCAATTAGGTCAATTACTCGATATAAAAATAAACAAACTTATTAATACTATGGCAAAGGAAATTATAATGCCCAAGTTCGGGCAAACTGTTGAAGAAGCGGAAATCGTCAAATGGCACGTTAAAGAGGGCGACAAAGTCGCAAAGGGCGATGTCCTGCTCGAAATTCAAACTGACAAAGCCACCCTGGAAGTCGAAAGTTTTAATGAGGGAACTGTTCTGAAAATTTTTGCGGAAGACGGTGATTCTGTGCCCGTTATGAGCGTTATCGGTTATATCGGCAAGGAAGGCGAAACCGCACCTGGCAAACCGGCAGCTCCCGCAAAACCAAAGCCGGCGGAAAAACCCGCAGAGAAAAATGCTGAAAAATCTGCCGCAAAACCCGCACCTGCTAAACCTGCCGCTAAACCCGCGGCGCCTGCCGAAGCGCAGCCCGCCCCTACAGCGGCATCTGCTCCGGTTATCTCAACTTCCCAACTTCCCGGCTTCCCAACTTCTTCCCCGGTGAGCCCCCGCGCCAGAAAACTCGCGCGGGAATCGTTAGTAAAGCCTGAAAACATTCCGGGCACAGGCCCTAACGGCCGCGTTATAGAACGCGATGTTCTTAACTATCTTGAAGAAACCGGTGTTAACTCCCTTAAGATTACTCCGGTAGCGAAAGAACTTATCCGCCAACATGGTTTTGATATCACGGAAATCAAAGGCGGTGGAAAGATTTCTAAAGAAGATGTTATGCGCGCTGTCCGCGAAAAACCGAAGCCCCTCTCCCCAATGCGCGAGATTATTGCGAACCGCATGAAGCAGAGCGTATCTTCCATGCCCCATTTCTATCTCACTATGAAGATAGACGTAACTGACATGCTTGAATACAGGAAAAAGGAAAAAGCTAATGGCTTAAAAGCTTCTGTCAGTGATCTTATCATTAAAGCTGTCGCCCTTACTCTTCGTGAAATGCCTGTTATGAACAGCGTATGCATTGGCAACACTATTAAAACTCATCAGGATGTCAACATCGGATTGGCAGTCTCGCTTGATGACGGACTTATCGTTCCCGTCATTCGAAACGCTGATGTTATTCCACTTGACGAGTTGGCGGAAACTAGCAAAGACCTCGCTAAACGCGCGCGCAAAAATAAACTCTCACCCGAAGAATACCAGGGCGGCACTTTCACTATTTCAAACATGGGTATGATGGGCGTCGACGAATTTACCGCTATAATCAACCCCGGCGAAGGAGCTATTCTTGCCGTGGGCGCTTCTGTGGAAACCCCGGTTGTCAGAAAAGGCGAAATAGTTATCAGAACAATTATGAAAATGACTTTGTCATCTGACCACAACATTATCGACGGTTCTGTAGCAGCGCGCTTTATGAAATCTCTGAAAGGAAAGCTCGAAGACGTAATGCTTTGGCAAAATTTATAGAAAACTGGTAAAATATATCTGATTAGAAATTTTAATTTTTTTTTTCAGCATTTTATTTTATGCGGTTTTTATTATATAACATAAGATACGCAGCAGGAATCGGAAAAAAATTCCATCTTCCTTTTCCCTATGTCGGTTATTTAAAAAGGAATATTAACAACTTGCTTAAGATCGCGGCTTTCATTGATTCTAAAAAGCCGGATATTGTCGGGCTGGTCGAAGTGGACTGCGGCTCTTTCAGGTCAGGTTACCGCAACCAGGCCGAATTTATTGCCGAAAAACTTGGATGCTTCCATGTTTACCAGTCTAAGTATGATCAAAAGTCGATCTTAAATTCTCTTCCCCTTTTCAATCAGCAGGGAAACGCTTTTTTGACTAACCAGAAAATTAAAACGGAAACTTTTCACTATTTTGGAAAAGGCATTAAACGGCTGATTATTGAACTTGAACTTGATGACTGCGTTATTTTTCTTGTTCATTTATCTATTAAATTCAGGCATCGGCAGCATCAGCTCGTTGATCTTTTTTCTATTATTAAGGACGCGAGAAAACCTGTTATTCTCGCGGGAGACTTTAATTTGTTCTGGGGCAACAGGGAGCTGGAGCTTTTCCTCAATGCTACCAGGCTTATCAGCGCCAACAAGGAAAACTTGCCGTCGCACCCGAGCCGTGCTCCGCGAAGAAACCTGGATTTTATTCTTCACAGCCCGGAAATCACTGTGACTAATTTTGAAGTGCCGGATGTGAAGTTTTCAGACCATGTTCCTATGATTTGTGATTTTACAATCGATAAATAAAGTTGATTCTTCTCCGAAATCTGATTTTGGATACTCTTTAATGACTTGACAGGGCTCTTTATTTTTTGCATAATATGTATATACGATATAATTATACAAGTTTAGGATTAGGAGAATTTTATGATGTCCCAAATGATTATTAGGATTGATGATTCCTTGAAGAATAACGTTAGTATGCTGGCTAAGTCTGAAGGGAAAACTACAAGCGAAATTGTCAGGAACTTACTTGCTGAATTTGTCCGGGAGCACGACTCGTCTTCTTATATAGAAAATTTATGGAAATGGTTCGTTTGTTAGGAAAACAAACTAATTTGCTTTTTACATCGAAAACTAAAAAACTCGAAATCGTCAAAGCAAACCCGGATGACGATAAGTTTATTGAATGCGCAATAGCTTTAAACGCCGAATACATTATAACCGGTGATAAAGCATTAAAGAACATTAAGAATTACGCCGGAATAAAAATTCTTTCGCCAAAAGAATTTCTAAGCCGGATGACTTTTTAACAAAATGATTTCTTTCGTGATTTTAGTGTCTTTCGTAGTAAAAAATATAAATATTAATTCGTGGTTAAAATAAGGAAATTTTATGAACAAATATGATGTTACAATTATCGGAGCAGGACCCGGCGGATATGTTTCCGCCATTAAAGCAGCACAATGCGGCGCGAAAGTCGCTTTAATCGAACGCGAACACTTCGGCGGAACCTGCCTGAATTGGGGCTGTATCCCAACTAAGTCCATGGTCGCTTCCGCGGAAATTTTCGATAAAATGAAAGATGCCAAAGAGTTTGGGATCAGCTCAAATAATCCCTCTTTCAACTGGGGAAAAATTGTCTCCAGGAAAGACGGAATTGTAAAAACTCTCCGCAACGGCATCGCCGCGCTGCTGAAATCCAACAAAATTGATGTTATCCAGGGAACCGCTAAACTTAAAACCAGGAACGAAATCGAAGTAACAAATAAAAAAGATAAAACAATAGTTGCTTCCGACAAAATTATTCTCGCAACAGGTTCGGAATCAGCTAAACCCGGGTTTTTCCCTTTCGACGGCAAAAAAGTGCTTGACAGCAAAGACCTGCTTGACATAAAAAAACTCCCGAAAAGTATTATTATTGTCGGCGGAGGTGTTATAGGTTGTGAGTTTGCAAGCGTCTTAAACTCTTTCGGCGTAAAAGTTACAGTCGTCGAAATGCTGGAAAGGCTGCTGCCTATCGAAGACAAAGACATTTCTGCCGCCCTTACAAAACAGTTTGAAGATTCTGGTATTACTGTCAAAACAGGTGTCGCTATTGAAAATGTTAAAACGACTGCTAAAGGCGTTCGCGGAAAAGTTGAAGGCAAAACCGTTTCCGCGGAAATGATGCTTGTTGCCGTTGGCCGCGCGCTTAACACCAAAGACATCGGGCTCGAAGAAGTCAGAATTAAAGTTGATGAAAACAACGCGATAGTTGTTAATGACAGGATGCAGACAAATGTCGGAAACGTTTACGCAATTGGCGACATAACTAACAAAATGCAGCTTGCTCATGTGGCAAGCGCGCAGGGAATTGTTGCCGCTGAAAATGCGACTGGTAAACGTGCTTCCCTAAACTACAAAGTTGTGCCGAACTGTATTTTCACTTCTCCGGAGATTGGAACTGTCGGCATGAACCAGGCAGAAGCAATAAAAGTCGTGGAAAAAGTCAAAGTCGGCAAATTTTTCTATTCCGGCCTCGGAAAAGCTATGGCTATCGGTGAAACTAATGGATTTTACAAAATCGTTTCCGATGACAGCACGGGCGAAATTCTCGGCGTCCAGATTTTTGGCGCGCACGCTACTGACATAATTGCCGAAGCAGCTCTTGCTATTCAGCTTGAATGCACTGTTGAAGAACTAGGAAAAACAATCCACGCGCATCCGACTCTTGCCGAGGGTGTAATGGAAGCAGCCCACGCGGTTCATGGCGAATGCATCCACATGCCGGCAAGAAAATAATGTAGCGCACGCTGCCAGCGCACCATTAAGCCGCACTTTTCCCCGAATTATTTCAGGACAATAGTGCGGCTTTTTTCATAAAAATGGCTAAATGTTTTTTGACAAACAGAATAAAATATGATAATATTCAAACAGCAATTAACATGTCATATTTTTAACCGATAAAAAATCATGAAAAAAAATCTTCATACTAAACAGTTTTATAGGAATAGTTTTTGGCACAATGTTTTTTTGGGGGGCGAAGTTATTTTCTTCCCCAATTATTAATTAAGATTTAAGCAAAAATTAATGAAACTCTTTTGTATAATTTTTGTTGTCAAAACATTGCCAAATGTATCTGCCGACCTCAGCGAGGCCAGCTACAAAAAAGGTTGAACAAAATTATGTTTTATAATGATAAATAAAAGAGGCCCCCACAAATTTCCATTGATCCCAAATTTCCACATTTCTTTGGATCATTTTAATGAATACTTTCATAAGAAATTCATAAATCATCAATAATAAAATTTATTTCGTAATCCCGAAAATTTCCTACACTCAAATTCCGTCAGAAAATTGACAAGTTGACAAGTTTGTGGTATAATAATTGAAAATACGGAGGTGAAAATATGAAAGTTATGAGCGTTGGTGAATTAAAACCCAAATTTTCTTCAGTCTTAAATAATATTAAGGCAGGCGGAGAAGTTATAGTAAGCTACGGTCGCAAAAAAGAAAAAGTAGCCGTAATTATCCCTTATGAAAAATATAAAAAACAAACATTAAAAAAACAAAAAGAATTTGTAAATAAAAAAAACGGTTTGGAATTTTATTCAGGCTCCTGGGTTAAAGATTCTGAATTTGATAAAGTTATCAAAGATTTTGATTCTGTTGACATGGAGAAATGGAAATGAAACTGATGCTTGACACAAATAGATACAAAGACTTTTGTTCAGGTGAAACATCAGTTTTTTCAGCAATAAAAAAAGCTGAAACGGTAGTTTTTCCGTTTATAGTTGTTGCCGAACTAAAAGCCGGATTTGCTTGTGGAACTAAAGCAAAAAAAAACGAAGCAGTTCTTTCGCGGTTCTTAAATGAAAAATATGTTCAAACTATTTATGCAAATAAAGAAACTTTTTTTCATTACGCGGATTTGTATAAACAATTGAGAGAACAAGGAACGCCCATTCCAACAAATGATTTATGGATAGCGGCATTAACAATCCAGCATAATATGATATTAGGAACACGCGACAAACACTTCAAACATATCCCGCAAATTTCTTTAATATAAATGTACAATTTTGCTCCATGTGATTGCTAAACTAATCAAAATGTTGTAAAATAATATGGCAATTGAAAAACAGCAGACAAGATGGCAGTAATCTTTAAAATAACAAACTTCAACCCCTTTTTAAGGGAGATTTAATATTATGAAAACAAAAAATATTACTTTCTGTTTAGTTGCAATTTTAGCTTTGAGTGTTGGAATATGCCGCGCGGAACTTCGTGTGCTTTTTGCTTCCGATCATAATGACAGCAACTACGAACTTTACAGTATGGCAACCAACGGAACTGACGTGAGCCGCATAACCACAACAGGAGTTGACGAGTGGGCTCCGGCAATTTCGCCTAATAATATTGATGTTGCTTTTGTAAGTTTGGCCGGTACGATCAGCAACATATATTTGACATCAGTTTTTGGAGGCACACCAATTCAATTACAAAATACCAATGAAGCATTGTGTGTGCAGTTTGCGTCTACCGGCACAATATACTTTTTGGCTAAAAAAGACAGTTCAGGTGGAACAACTGATTTTCAGTTATGGAAAATAAACACTGATAGTTCCGGCGAAGAACGTGTTTTTACAGATAATCTTAGGTGCTGGACAATGGGCGCAAAAGACTTTTCGATTAATCAGTCCAACCAAAACGTATATTTGTCGTCTTTTACTTCTACCTGGTCTTCGAGTTTTATCCATTACGGAGGAGTTTCCGATACTGAACTCCAGGGAATGCTTATTTATGATAGTTCTCTTGGCGACCGTTATTGGCCGGAAGTTTCGCCGAATGCTTCGAGAATAACTTTTTGCGCTGATTATGGTTCTGGAAACCATAGACTTTATTCCGATAACGCTACTCCCGGCGGCGCTAATGCAAATCTTATTTGCCAAACTTTTTGTGGAAATCCTTCATGGATTGATAATAACTCAATAGTTTTTACACGCGCTGATGCTTCCACATGGGGAGCTAATACTTATACCGGAGATATCTGGCGCGTAAACTTTGACGGCAGCGGTTTGACAAAACTAACTTCTCTTGGTTCATGCGCATATTCCTCTACTTTTGATCTTATTCCTGAACCAACGTTCATATGGATTATTGGAGTATTGGAGTTATGGATTATTGGTAGAAAAAAATACTAACCTCATATTCGCACTCTATTGAGAAAAAAAACTAAAATCTAAAACTATTATGAAACCACTTACAAACACACATATTCACACAAATTATTCTTTCAGCGTTTTTGAAAATCCCGCGCAGGCTGTTGAACAGGCTGTTGAGGAAAACATTAAAATCCTCGGAATTAACGACCATTACTCCACCGCGGGTTTTAAAGAGTTCGCTAAAGAATGCGCGAAAAAAAAAGTCTGCCCGATGTTCAGCATGGAAGCTGTAGCGGTTGACCAAGAAGCGCTTAAATCCGGAAAAAGGTTTAACGACCCTAACAATCCCGGACGCTGCTATTTTACAGCCAAAAGCGTGACCAAAAAACTTCCTGAAGATGGCGCCGGATTCAAAGCCATGCAAACTATGCGGAAAGCTCTTACCGAACGCAACGAAAAACTCGTTGAAAATATTAACAACCATCTCAAAGAAATCGGTGAAAATATTTCTCTAAGCATGGAAACTGTTGAAGCGCTGACCCCTGCCGGAAACACTACCGAGCGGCACGTCACGCAGGTCCTCGCGGAAACTCTTCTTGAGCTCGGAAAAGAAAAAGCCGGAGAAATTGTTGAAAAACTCTGCGGTGAACCTGCGCCAACCCTCGACGACCCCGCGACTCTCCAAAACTTCCTTCGCGGGAAGCTTATAAAAGCTGGCTGCCCCGACTATGCGCCAGAACTTCCCGAAGCGTTTCTGTCAATTGACGACATGCGGGAATTGTATCTTGAAATGGAGGCTGTCCCTCTTTATCCTGTTCTTGGAAACCCGATAACGGAAATGGAAGAAAGCATTCCCGGTTTATTAAGCTACCTCGAAGAAAAGAAAGTTTTCGCTTTGGAAGTAATCCCCGACCGCAACACAAAAGAGCGTCTTTTAGAAATTGTTGACGCCGTAAAAACAGCGGATATTCCTATAGTTGCAGGTACTGAACACAACACAAAAACTCCGGGAGCTCTTGTCGGAAAATTCACTGATGAAGAACCTTTCAGAACAACCTTTTTTGAAGGCGCGCTGGTAATGCTTGGCCACAAAGTTGCTGTTGACAAAGGCGAAGACGGTTATGTTTTGCCAACCGGAGAATTGCGGTTCACTAACCGAAAAGAAGGACTGGAATATTTCAAATCCCTTGGCCGCGAATTCTACGAACAGAATGTATAATAGCCACAGATGAAACAAATTTCAGCCGCAAAAAAACGCAAAATCCACAAAATTATTTTTAGTGACTTATGTGACTTTTCGCGGCAAAAAAGTCAACTTCGAAATATTCAAGTTCTTATATGCCTTATATGGTTTAAAAATCCGTGCTTTTTCAATGACACCGGATCAAATTTCCAAAAAAATAATTTCCGACATGCATCGTCTTGGTATTGCTAAAGGTGATGTGATTATGGTTCATTCATCTATCAAATCTCTTGGTAAATATGACTTAGTCGTCCCTTAAAAACCGATCTTTAATTTTATTAAATTAAGTTTTATTCGTGAAAAATCACGCGAAAAATATTATAATTATACATTGTTTTTTGCAAAGTTTTATCGTTATTCTTCAAAAACCTTGCAATATATTTCATGCTTTTTCTTAAAAAAAGTCCCATTATTACTATCAAAAATCGGTTTTTAAGGGACAACTAAATATTGAGCTTCCCCTACAGGGAACTGTCTTGTTATCGCATAATCCCCATGGTGTTGCCCTAAGTACTTTGTAAAGTCTAAAATTTCGCATTGCGTAAATCCGGTATTTTGTCCTGATAGGACAAAAGTTTAATCCCAGAGGGATTTCATGTTCATAGAAAATCGTTATTTTATTGGTTCGACCCCAGCCGGGGTCGCACATTTCTTAAAACAATTTTCAATAAATATTCAACACCACTGGAGTTGAATAAGAGAACCTTTAAGTTTTACAATGTACTAGTGTCCTGTCAACATTGAATTGCGAATTATGTGTCTTTTCATTGTTGACATGACACTAGGCTACGTTGAATTTGCCTTACAGGCAATTGACTAATTTTGGTCTCATTTAACTTCCCACAGGCCAGGATTTCTGAATTTATAATTTGTCTTGCACTAAAGACAAATTAGCAGGCATCCATTTTCTCACAGAATTTATCAGATATATTTTATCAGCGGAAATAAGCTCCTCTTTTAAAATTGTTCTTTCTTTTATTTCTCCTTTCTTTAGAAGTTCTTCACGAAAAGTCCCGGAAAGCAAACCGGAACTTCGCGGCGGCGTAAATTTCTCCCCGTTTATTTCTACTACAATGTTCGCGATTGTTGATTCAGTAATTTCTTCTTTTTCGTTCCATAAAATTACATCGTCAAAATCAGGAAACTTTTTTTTCGCGTCTTCGTAAACTTTCCTGTTAGTAGTTTTGTGGTAAAGAAATTTGTTTTTGGAATTAACCGGAAAGGAGGAGAGAGTAATTTTTTTAAACATTTCATTATCACATCCCCCTGAATCCTCCTTCAAAGGGGAACTTTGCTCGCACTTGGATATGCGGCTTACTTCAGTTTCTCCTGCTCGAGAATGAAGGAGCCGGACTTTGAATGAACCTTGCTTATTTTGTTCGCGAACTTTTTTGAGTTTTTCTCTAAGAAGTTTCTCGTCTATTACAAAGTCAAAATATTTTGCTGAAGAAGTTATTCTTTTAATGTGATTTTCGAGAAGAAAATAGTTTCCGTCTTCCAGAAGAAGCGATTCCAGAAGCTGAAAGTCAGGAGTGCATGAATTCAAGAAAATGCTTTTTATCAGGCATTCATCGTACTCGACTTCGGCAGTCGAGTCGAAAGTTATTCCCCCGCCTACGGAAAAAACAGCTTTATTTGTTTCTGTGTCGAGTTGAACCGTTCGGATTGGAACATTAAAAATACAATCGCCGCCCGGTTTTATAAAGCCAATAGCGCCTGTATAAAATCCGCGCGGAAAAGGTTCTAGTTCGCGAATGATTTCCATTGTTCTGATTTTCGGAGCGCCTGTAATCGAGCCGCACGGAAAAAGCGCTTTGAGGATGTTTAAAAGTCCCCCTTTAAAAGGGGATCGACGGGGATGTTCTTGTTTTGACGCTGGACGTTGGACGTTGGACGTTAGATATTTTATATCAGCTTTAATAGTCGATGTCATTTGAAAAACTGTTTCATACTTTTCCACTTTATACAAATCGGCAACTTTTACAGAATCGTGTTGGGCAATTCTTCCCAAATCGTTGCGGAGCAAATCTACTATCATCAAATTTTCCGCGCGGTTTTTTGGGCAGTTATGAAGTTTTTCCGCTAATTGGTTGTCTTCCTTAAGCCACCTGCCGCGCGGCATAGTTCCTTTCATCGGGCAAGTAACAATTTTATCTCCTTTTCTTTCAAAAAAAAGTTCCGGTGACAAAGACAAAATTTTAGTTTTTCCTAAATCAAGAAAACAAGAAAACGGGGCGCGCTGGGAAAGGCAAAGTTCGTTGTGCCACGATTCACAGCATCCAGAGAAACTGCTTTCGAGAGGAAAAGTGTAATTCACCTGGTAAGTGTCCCCGGCTGCAATGTAATACCTGATTTTTTTTATCGAAGATTCGTAATCTTTTTTTGAAACAAGCGGTTGCCAGCCTGATATTGAATAATCATTATTTATTGACAGAATTCCAGGCTCGGAACACTTGTCGAAAATTGCGGAAACGGCTAAGGGAACGTAACCCGTTGGCCGTGCCCCGTGCCCCGAATCGTGAACTGAAAAGGCGGGATCGAAAGCAGGAGCAGCTTCATATGCCAATGCAAGAACCGCCCACTTGCCATTTAAAACAGCAGCTTCCGCGGCATTGATAATATCAGCGACTTCGGATAAATCGCCCGCGGAAAAAACAGCGGAAGGAGATTCAAACGCGGCATTCCAGCCTGCTCCAGAATGAAAATTTTGAAAAATCGCTTTTAGCATAATAGTTTTTGACACGAATTTCACAAATTTACACTAATTTTTAATTCCATGTTTCTTATTTTAATTCGTGTGAATCCGTGTAATTAGTGTCTTGAAAAGTTTAAATAGAATACCATTTTCTTGACTTTAATTCAAATTTGATGTATCCTAATAAGATGAAGTATATTGCCGTAGGAGATATTCACGGATGCCGGAAGTTGCTTGAGGAACTTCTTGACAAGATTCCTTACACTCAGGAAGACTGCCTTGTATTTCTCGGGGATTATACAGACAGGGGCGATGACTCCAAAGGCGTAATAGATTATCTTATCAATTTAAAAACGGCACATCCAAACTGCGTCTTTCTCAGGGGGAATCATGACGCACTGCTCATCGAACTTTTGTCAATGGAAAAAATTAAAACCCGGGAACTAAAATGGTATTTAAATCTTGGCGGGAACAAAACTCTCGCGCAGTACGGCTGCCCGGTTGACGATTTAAATTTATATTTGTTTTTCTCCGATCATGTTCCTGACTTTAATTTAAAAGATTATTTTCCAGAATCGCATATAGAGTTTTTGAAAAACACAATTCTCTATTACAAAACCGATGATTATTTTTTTGTACACGCGGGAATAAACCCGAAAAAAGATTTGAGCGAGCAGGCTGAAGAAGATTTTGTCTGGATTCGCGGCGAATTTACTAACTATCCCCATTCTCTTGAACAGACGATAATTTACGGGCATTCACCTGCTTCTGAAGCTCGAAAGGATTTGGAACAGCGAAAAATCGGGATAGACACGGGAGCAGTTTACGGCGGAAAACTTACAGCATTGATATTGCCTGAAATGAAATTTGTGTCAGTTTAGGAATTTTTTAAGGACGTAAAGGACTTAAAGGACAATTCGCATTACCTAAAATCAAAATTCTAAAATGTCCCCTCTTTGCGGGATTTCGATGCGCGCGTCCGGCCTTCGCTGCCTCAGTTCATCGGCGATACTCTGCAAAGAATGTTCCTCGCCATGCACTAAAACAAAGTTTTTGCATTGGTCGCCTGCATTTTTAATATACCTGATCAAATCATTCCTGTCGGCATGTCCGCTGAAAGTATTGAGAACATGGACTTTCGCGTTAAGTTTATACATTTCCCCGAAGATTCTTATTTCTTCATATTTTTCTACAATTTTCCGCCCAAGGGTATGCTGCGCCTGAAACCCGACAATAACGACCGCGTTGTTTTCATCCTCGACATTATTTTTCAGATGATGGAGGATTCTGCCGGCTTCGCACATTCCCGAAGCGGAAATGATAATCATCGGGTTTTTATCTTCGTTAAGAGCTTTGGATTCGTTAACATTCCGTGTGCATTTCACGAGTTTATCTCCAAGAAAATCGCTGCCGGTTTGAAGAATTTCACGACTTTGCCGGTCAAAAAGTTCAGTATGTTTTCTAAAAACACTTGTAACATTAATTGCGAGCGGGCTGTCCAGATAGACAGGGATTTCCGGGATTCGCTGTTCACCGAGAAGCTTTTCCAAAACGTACAAAATTTCCTGGGAGCGTTCAAGTGAAAAAGACGGGATGATAATTTTGCCTCGCCTGTTATAAGTGTCATTGATAATTTTTTCGAGGCGGTCACCCGCGTACCTTATGTCTTTGTGGAGCCGGTTTCCGTAAGTGCATTCTATTACAAGAGAATCGATATTCTGCAGCTGTTCAGGGTCTTCAAGAATCGGCAGATTTTTTCTTCCGAGGTCAAAAACGTAGCCGATTTTATGAGTCTTACCGTTCTCGATGACTTCAAAAAGGTGAAGAGCCGCGCCGAGAACGTGTCCGGCGTCATAAGCAGTTGCAGCTATATCTTCTGTAAGTTGAAGTTTTTCGTGATACCCGTGCCCCTGGAAAAGTTGAAATGTTTTTTCAGCGTCTTCAATTGTGTATAGGGGCTCAACAAGCGGAAGATTTTTTCTCGCAAGTTTTTTATTTAAATATTTAACGTCATTTTCCTGGATGTATGCCGAGTCACGAAGCATGTATTCGCAAAGGTCACAGGTCGCGTAAGTCGCATGAATTGGGCCCGAATAACCTGCTTTAACAATAGATGGGAGGTTTCCGGAATGATCAATATGGGCGTGAGAAATGACAACTGCGTCAAGTTTTTCGACATTATCAAAAACGGTCTGGTTTTTTATTCGCGCTTCTTTCCGCCGGCCCTGGAACAATCCGCAGTCACGCATCACCGCGCTTTTTTCCGTTTTAATTACATGGGTTGAACCGGTTACTTCGCCTACTCCGCCAAGAAATTGAATTTTCATTTTTTTTTAGACGTTGGACATTCGACATTTGACGTTTATCCTTAATAAGGACAAACGTCAAGTGTAAAACGTCAATTAATTAATCATTAACTCTTTGAATTTTCGCGCCAACGGCATTTAAGCGCTCGTCAATTTTTTCGTAGCCGCGGTCGATAACATGAATATTATCAATAACACTTGTTCCGGACGCGCACATAGCTGCAATCAGCATAGCAACTCCCGCCCTGATGTCCGGGCTGTTCAGGTGCTCTGCCTGAAGGTCGGAAGGCCCGACAATAACCGCGCGGTGCGGATCGCAAAGGACAATTCGCGCGCCCATCCTGATTATAAGGTCAACAAAGAAAAGCCTGCTTTCAAAAAGTTTCTCGTAAATCAGAACGGTGCCCTCGCACTGAGTAGCAGTAACAAGAAGGATACTCATAATATCGGCAGGAAGTCCCGGCCAGATAGCACTTGAAAGTTTCGGGATAATACCTCTGAGGTCATTTTGGATATGCATATGCTGTTTTGCAGGAACAAAAAGATCGTTTTCTTTCTTCTGAACTTCGATTCCGAATTTTTCAAAGGATTTAATAATCATCCCAAGAGAATCAAAGTTAACATTCTCGATGGTAAGCTCGCTTTTAGTAACAGCCGCCATGCCGATAAAGCTTCCTGTTTCCAAATAATCGGACTCGATATTATGGGAAGTTCCATCAAGAACTGCAACACCTTCAATAGAAAGGCGGTTGCTTCCGATTCCTGAGATTTTCGCGCCCATTTCATTCAGGAACCTGCAAAGCTGCTGGACATGTGGCTCGCACGCGGCGTTATAAATCGTGGTATTCCCTCGAGCGCATGCGGCTGCCATAATAATATTTTCAGTGCCCGTAACGCTTGCTTCATCAAGAAGAATATCAGCGCCCTGCAACCCGTCTTTGCAAACTAGCATATATTCATTGTTTTCTTCATAAACTTCAACACCCATTTCCTGAAGGGCGATAAGATGGGTGTCAATTCTTCTCTGTCCGATTTTGTCTCCGCCGGGAATAGGAATTTTAATTTTACCGCATCGGTAAAGCAAAGGCGCGGCAAGAGTGATAGAAGCCCTAAGCTGCGAAAATTTGTCAAAATCAATATTTTCCGACTGGATATTTTCTGAAGAAACTTCCCATGAATGGTTGTTATTCTCATTCATAGAAACTTCAGCTCCCACCGACTCAAGAATCTCTTTCATAACCATTACATCCCCTATCAACGGCAAGTTGTTAATGGTTATTTTTTCTTCTGTCATCAGGCAGGCAGAAAGAATCGGAAGCGCTTCATTTTTGTTTCCGGCAGGGCTGATTTTGCCGGAGAGGCTGTTTCCGCCTTCAACATAAAATTTTTCGTAAGTATTCATAAGTTTTAAAATGAACTTTTGAGAATATATATTATAGTAAATAACATAAAAAGTTGCAAAAAAAAAGGTGGAAATTAATCTCTATAACAAATTCAACCGGAATAAATTTATTTTTCATAAGATACCCGATCTTTTGTAAGTTACGTGATATCAAGCAAATCGCGAAGCAGGAATCCCACCCCGCGGGAGCAACGTTGCGCGGCGCTCCTGCTCCGCGTTTCTCCAACAGAAAAATCGGTGGTTTCATATTTTTCAGTTGAAATCCAGTCAATAAAATGGTATAATATCGTTAAATAATAAAATATATCGGTATAATAAAATGCTTTAACAACAATTTAAAAAAATGAAAAAAATTACCATATTATTTGTTCTGCTTGCAACAACTTTTCTTTTCGCGGTAAATAATCCGATGTCGTGGCAGAATGATGTTTATGACTGCGACGCGATGAAATACAATGGTGAATATTATTTTTCCGGGAATTTTCTCAATGGCGATATGCTTATTTCGAGAGATTTGAGAAACTGGGGCTGGAGAACTCACGTTTTTTCGTATAATAACAGTTGGCATTCCGGAACCGACAACGATATTCACGGCTCGCATATGCGCTACGAAAACGGCGTCTTTCATTATTATGCTCACCTTGGAACAGCTGACGGAATAACTCATGCGACGAATCCTGTTTCTGTGCTTGGTCCTTATAAAGAGCCGGTAACATCGCACAATTTTGCAGATTGGATAGACAGCGATACTTTTAAAGATGATGATGGATCATTTACATTTTATTCAACAAAATTGGTTGATGGTGAAAGTATATTTTCATGGCCAATGACAGATTTGTTTACGTTATCCGGCGGAACTTACCAAAGAATTTCACCTTCTACAGGCGATGGTAGTAGCATAAATGAAGCGTCAAAAGTTTTTAAATATCGTGACAGATATTATATGCTTTACAACACTTATGACACTACAAACTATGATTACCGAATAAGAGGAGTTGAAGCAGGAAGCCCGATAACTTTTGGTAACAGCGGAAAATATGCCGACCCTATAATTGTTAGAAAAACTCTTGACGCAACGCGCGAAATTGTGCGCATAGGTCAGCCGTGGGTTGTTGAAGGTCCTAACGGGTTTGAAAGATGGGTCGGTTATTTTGCTCATGTTGCGACTTCCGGTACGATTACAGAACAAGGTCAATATATCGACCGTCTTTATTTTCTTGGAGATGATTTAAAAGCGGATGCACCGACACACCGCGACAGTTCCGGTTATCATCCTCCGCCATCAAAACCGGAATATCTTGGTTTGTTTAATGAAACAAGCGCTTCATTGCCGACGAACTGGACACTTACCGCCGGCACTTGGAGCATAGTTGACAATGAACTTCGCCAAACTACCGCGACAGGTTTTAAAAATGTTATTCTTAACCATAAAAAAGCAGATAATTTTCTCGCAGAAGCAAACGTGAAAATTATCGGCAGCGGCTCAAGAGCAGGTTTGTGCGTTGTAAAAGATGGTTCGGATTGGTTGCGTGTAGGATTCGACCAGACAGCTAACAGATGGTTTTATCAAAGAATGAATGATAGTACTTACGATACAGCGAATTATGCTCTTCCTGCCGGCTTTAATTATCAGGCATACCACAAAATTCAGTTGCAGAAAAACGGAAATACTGTTTACATTAAAATAGATGATATTCCTTCGCCGACTTTAAATTCTATTTCTGTAAATTTTGATGGCGCAGCTTTACCGGAACTTTTTACCGATAACGCCCAGGCCGCTTTTGACGGGGTCATTTACACAATCGGCTGGGATGAATGGAACAGTCGAGTGCAATACTGGGGACCGTCAAAAAGTGGATTTCCACAAGTAGGAACTTGGAATTACGGCAGTTGGGGTATTGACCAACTTTCTACTAATGGTTCATCATATATTTTTAAAGGCGATTTTATGGACGAATATGAAATCGATGCGCGCTGCACCGTAAGAACCGCAAACGCAAACGCCGGGCGCAGAGTTGGAATTGTACCGGTGGCTGTTGATGCAAGTAATTATATGATTGCTGAAGTTGACCCGGCTACTTCTCAACTTTTGGTTTTGGGGAAAACTAATAACGTGGATTTTTCTTATTCGGGCGTTTCAATTACTTCAGCAAGCGCATGGAATATTCGCGCGGTGAAATTAAAAAATAAAGTTATTGTTTTTGTTAATGGACGTGAATTATTAACGGCGTATTTAACTTACGGTGCTTCGCAAGTAGGGCTTATTACCGAAAATCAAGATGCGATTTTCAGCACAATTCTCGTTTACGAAACGAAAGATAAAACATTACCTTCACCGTGGCAAGAAACAGACCTTGGCGATGTAAAATACGAAGGCAGAGCTGATTTTACAGAAGGATTTATAACAATAAACGGCAGTGGAGCTGATTTTTGGCATACAGGCGACGAAGGGCATTTTGTCTATCAGCAAATTGATTCCGATAAAGAAATAATTGCAAAAGTAGAAATGTCAGACCCGGCAAGTTATTGGACATGGACAAAGGCATGTGTAATGATTCGCGAAAATCTTAGTTCTAATTCGCCTATGGCTTTTATTGCCTTAACAAAAATGGACGCAAATAATACTAACAGCGCTCAGTTTATTTGGCGGTCGTTTACCGGCGCGGGCACAGGTATTTCGACAATTGACAGGTATAAAATGTTCCCGTCTTACATTAAATTAACACGCATAGGAAACACTTTCGCCGGCTACTGGTCGCCGGACGGAGAAACGTGGACGTTCGTCGGCAGCACAGACATTTCGATGAGTAAGAGTTGTTACATAGGTCTTGGCTATTCAGCCCAAAATGCAGACCGATTTGGCGGCGCGGTCTTCAGCGATGTGAAAGTTCAGGATGTTTCTGCAGATACAATTGCTTTCTGGCGGTTTGAAAATGGTGTAAACGGACAAAAACACGGAGCGGAATTTGATAATTTCTATGTCGATTCTTCCGGTAACGGCAATCATCTTTCTTCTTCTAATAGTGCGTGGAGACCTACTGCGATTAACGACTTGCCTTACGCTTACACTTTGCAAAATGATTTAGAAAATACTATGGCTCTTGATTTTATTCCAAACAATGGAATCGGAACTTACGGCGCGCACACAGGCGCAAAAATGATTGAAACTTATATGTTCGATGTCGGTTGGACTATCGAATGCTCGTTTAAAGCTGATTCTTATGCTTGGCAAGTATTGATTGGTAAAGATGGTAAACCGGTTGCTACGCATGACGGAACAGCTTTTTGCATTAAATTAAGAGATGACAATCACCAGCTTGAAGTCTTCGGTTTTGATAATTCTACAAATGCGTTCTCCGTGCAAAATAATGAAGTGATAGAACTTGGCAAATGGTATAATCTTGCCGTAACTTTTAATGGCAGCGTGTTAAAAATTTACCTTAAAGAAAAAAATGACTATTCTTATGTTTTAAAAAACTCCGGAACAGTTTCGGCGGGAATTTCGCTCGGACAATGGGCGAATACTTGGACTGTCGGCAGAGGAATGTGGGTTGGAAATATGCTTGACCATTTTGACGGGAAAATAGATGAAATCAGAATCTCTAATTCGGCGATCAGTCCCGATAATTTCCTCGCCGTTGACAAAAACCTTGACGGAGACGCATGGAATGTTGACGCGAACGGAAGTTGGGAGACATCCGGCAACTGGCTCGGCGGAAATATACCTGATGCCGTTGGCAAAACCGCATTTTTCACAAATGATATTTCTGCCGACAGATTTATTTCAATGAGCAGCGACCATACTGTCGGAAATATTTGTATGTCCGACCCGAGCGGAAATAACCGCTGGGCAATTGAAGGCGGCGGCGGCGCGCTCACGCTTGACAAAGGCGACCGGAAACCGATTTTTGATGTGGGTGGCGATGGACTATGGGGGGCGACTTATGCTTCTCCTCTTGAAGGGAAAAACGGTTTTGTTAAAATCGGAAACGATAATTTGCAATTCTGGGCGGCAAATAATATTAGCGGTACCGTTATCGCTGCTGAAGGATCTATTGATGCAAAAGTTGACGGAGTTTTACAAAACGCGGATATTGTTGTTATGGATAATGCAATAATTGAGCCGGCAACACCGCTTAAAACTTTTGCTCCTAAATCTATTGAAGTAAAATCCGGAGGAAAAATCCGATTTTCCGCTTTAGATACTTATACATTGGATGCACCCCTCACTTTCAATGGCGGCAACGCGCTTTGCATTGAAAACGACAATGTTAATGTAACGAATAACGGCGCGATAACATTAAATCAATCGTCAAGAATTTTCAACTGGGGTAATGGCGGATACATAGTTATGAACGGCGCCGTTTCAGGCACAGGTGACCTCGAAATGATTGGGCAAGCTGCCGGTTCGGCCCATACAAAATCTTTCTACATCAACGCGCAAAACACTTATAGCGGCAACACATATCTCAGCGCGTTCGCCTGTTCTACTACTTTTGAAATTAACGGGCATCAGAGATTTCCGAACACAGGTTTAATCATCAGAGACCACGAGTGGAGTTCGGAAGATTTTAATATCTATCTCGATATGAACAGTTATACACAGCGCGTTTCAAGCTTGTATTTTGCTCCCGGAACAAGTGGTGGCGATTATATTGAAGTTCGTGGTGGCGCAAACGCTGAAATAGGTGTGAGCGGAACAATGACCCTTGGCGGAAACGGAATTGTAAAACTTGCCGGCGGGAAAATCTCTGTCGAAGGAAGCTGTGCTTTCAATTATCCGATGACAGTTGAAAATGCAACGTTAATCGCTAACGGTACTGCATCCGGCGGCGCGACCCTGACGATTGATACCGGCGGCAAGCTCGGCGGCTCCGGCGCAGTCGCGAATACTCTCGTAAAATCCAACGGCAAACTTTCGCCGGGTAACAGCATCGACACGCTAACTACCGGTAATCTTGAAATGCAAGCGGGCAGTTTATATGACTGGGAATTTACCGCCACAACTCTTCACGAAGCTGATTTAATTGATTGTGCTGCTCTTACTTTACAAACTGCTGCAAACAGCATTACAGTAAACGTAATAATAACTTTTGGTTTTACAATGTTTGACGATACTAACTCTTTATTTTCTGCAACAAGTATAAGCGGAAATGCTAATTCAATTTTCTTAGATTATAGTGGAAGTTCTGGTATCAACGGACCTGCAAATCCTGTTTTTGATGGAAATGATGTAATTGTTACTGGTATAACACCCGAACCCGGAATTATTGGATTAGTTGGATTAATTACTCTCGCATTTTTTAGAAAAAATGTAGCACACGCTCTTGACCGGCGAATGCCTGGTTCCAGCGTGTAATTAGGCGTTACTCGAAAAGGGTTGCTGATCACAAACCCAAATGTAGCCGCAGATTGCTATCTGCACTATTTGCGAAAAACATATAATTCGCAATCTTTTTGATCTTAATCCGGGATTTGCAAACATTTGTTTCGTGAGAAACGCAGCTGGCAAGCTGCGGCTACAGCAATATTCACGATTTTTCGAATTTAC
>Ga0190283_1000231_pt1 | contig 30238 bp, 23 predicted proteins | sample 48691801_MG_FD_161669 | JGI IMG/M metagenome (GOLD analysis project Ga0190283, IMG submission 161669) | Hydrothermal vent microbial mat bacterial communities from Southern Trench, Guaymas Basin, Mexico - 4869-18-0-1_MG | ecosystem: Environmental > Aquatic > Marine > Hydrothermal vents >...
CGGCTACATAAGATGGCAAGGAATAAATTTAGCGAACAGGTTGCAGCTGACCTCGCTGAGGTCGGCAGATACATTTGGCAATGTTTTGACAACAAAAATTAGTTAGATGGTTTTTAGATTGATTGCGAGTGTGAAGTGGCCGTCCTCACCGAGAACGGCTACATAAGATGGCAAGGAATAAATTTAGCGAACAGGTTGCAGCTGACCTCGCTGAGGTCGGCAGATACATTTGGAAAATGTTTTGACAACCAAAAATTATACAAAAGAGTTTCATTAATTTTTGCTTAAATCTTAATTAATAATTGGAGAAGAAAATAACTTTCCCCCCAAAAAAGCCATTGAGCCAAAAATATATCTCACTGAGCTCAATCGAGTAAGGGAAGGAATTTTTTTTAATTCCCTTACTCGATTGCCTTCATGCGAAAAAGAAATTTCAAAAAAAACTTGACTTTTTATTTTTAAAGGTGTATAATGTTATGTTAGATGTGAAATTGTCGAAAATTTGGTTTCTCAGTTCTAATAAAATCCCAAAAAATTAATAGAAATTTAAAAAGAGAATATTCTCTTTTAACAAGCTATTTATATAATGCTCACGAAACTTTTTGCCGGAAGCCCGGCAAAATTATAATATAGTTAAATATCTTATATCTTTAAACTTAAATCGGAGGGAAAATTATGAAAAAATTTATTGTTTGTTTGTTCGTAGCCACATTGGCTCTGAGTGTGAGTGCTTGGGAATACAATGAATGCTTTGATGTTGAAGGGAATTGGACTGCCAACGGTGCTATGGGAAGTTATAATACTAAAGTTTATACTAACTCCAGTGCGCCAGCCGGCATCACGTTCGAGTCTAGCACCTGTGTTCGCGAAACTACAGATTATGCCACCTCGCCCTATGCATGGCGAATTAACAGAGCCGATGACACCTATTGGCGTTTTATTATGCCGGAAGGTCCTCAAGACACCCTTGTTAGCGCAGTTTTCTGTACCGCTGACTGGGATGTTTCGGATAATAACGAATTCGAGATTCGTTACAGTACTGATAGTGGTGCGACTTACACAACACTTCTTAAAACCAACGCATCTTATTACACACTTGATGGACTTGGCGACAAAGACTATAAACGTTACGAAACGGGCTATCTCGGCATCACACCAGATGCCGGCAAAGAGGTCTACCTTGAGGTTTACAACGAGGTTGGTGATGAACGGATTTTAGTTGATTGTTGCACAAATGTTATTGGTGTTGGAGTTGGTTTCTTCGGCGTTCCCGAGCCGATGCTTTTAGGACTTTTACCACTTGCATTGCTCTTCCTGCGTCGTAAATAAAGACATAAATCGAACAGATAATAAAAAAGAGAGAAGCATTTAGTTGCTTCTCTCTTTTTTTTTAATATTAATATTATTTTATTTAATGCGAACGGGACATTTCTTGCGGTACAGCTCAAGGCGCTTTTCCACCAATTGTTTCATTTCAGAATTAGTCGCAAGATTTTGATATTCTTCCAAAAGAGCTATTGAATTTGAATAATCACCCATTTCGGCGTATGCCGCGGCAAGAGTGTCAATAAAAGGCAAATTTTTCCATTGAGTTAATTCGCATATTTGAGATGCAAGTTTTAAAGCCAAATTACCATTGCGAACATTTTTATCAGGCGATGTTGCTAATAACCACGCGTAATTATTAAGCAATGGGGGATATGACAAATTCTCTTGAATAATATTATTATACATTTCAGCAGCTTTTTTCCAATGCTTTATTTGACTATAAAGCTGCGCAAGGTTATAGCGAATTTGAATATTATTAGGATTTTGTTTTACAGCTTTTTCAAGATTTACAATAGCTGAATTGGTATCACCAAGTTCCATGCATAATTTAGAACATGCGAGATATATTTCCGGAGATGTTGCCCCAATATTAATTGCTATTTCAAGATGTGACCGTGCTAACATAAATCTGTGTAAATCGGCATATATTGCACCGAGGCGGACATGTGTTTGCTTATCTTCAGGTCTTTGCTTAAGAGCTACGTTAAAATAATATATAGCATTGGAAGTATTGCCAAGTTCCTTTGAAATTCTACCGAGTTCACACGCAACAAAATAACTGGGATGTTGCTTAAATGCTTGTTGGAAATAATGATATGCTTCATCCAAGTTGCCCGTTTTCACTTTCAATAATCCGAGATTTTGGAGGGTGCGATAGAATTTCGGATTAATATTTAGCGCTTTCTTAAAATATTTATTTGCCATATCTATATTACCCGTCCGATATAGGGCAACTCCAATATTAACACAAACGCGTTCGTCATTAGGGCGTAGTTGTTCAGCATATCTAAAATCTTCAAGTGCTTTCTCATAATTTTCATCAAGCAAATATGAGGCGCCACGAAATAAATGCCAGCGTCCCACGCGTGGTTTATATCCGGCAAAATTGTATGAAGTAACGAACCAAATTAAAAGCAAGAATGAAAGCCATAAAATTATCTGTATAAATTTTTTAAAGATAAATAATTTAAAAAAATATGAAATAGAATAGGAAGCTCCAATTATTAAAAAAGGGATAATTGGCACTCTGTATCTTCCCGCAACTTGAAAAGGAATAAACGTTGCCGAATAAACAAGAGTAAAGAAAATTACAAGCCAAATTGTTGCTTGCGTTGGTTTTGAAGTGCAACGAACATTAAGATTATTTTTCCTGTTTTTCCAAACAGAAGTTAACCACATTATTAAGCCCAAAATTGCAAATGAAAGTAAATGTGAGAACCGTAAGGGCAGAACCCTTAAAACTGCAGATTCACGAATATCGCATTCAGCTTCTTTTTGATTGCAAACTTCTTTTGGCCCCCAGAAAAGAAAAAACTTTTTTACCATGAGCTGAAAAGTATGGTAGGGATGTTTCTTAATATAATCAAGTGCTCGCTTGGCATAATATTTATCGGTTTCTGCCTGGGTTAATTCTTTTCCTATTCGTTTATTTGTATCATCCACAATTCGCGGCCAGTCGAAACAAGTCCAACCTCCAATTTCCGGCGTAGTAGCGATATATCCATTAGCATGAGGATTATTGCCTGTGTAAAGAGTAATGCCGGCTTGTGTATTTATCGGAACAAATTCTCCCGAAACAACGTAATTTCTTATGGTAACCGGCAATATGGTTACACCGACAAAAAAACACCATAAAAATCCAGTTGCAATTCCACGAAAAAAGTTCTTCTGTTTTTTCCATTCCCAATATACAAAAAACAGTCCGATAACTGGAATGCACAACAAAACGTTTGGCCGCGTTAACACACAGAAACCTGCAATTACAGCGCTTAATATAAACTTCCATAAACCACCGCTGCTTATCCATCTAAATATAAGAAATATAACTAAAACATTAAAAAAAACGGCAAGTGTTGGTTCAAGAAATGTTGCTTCATAATAAATAAATGCCCAATATGTTGCAAAAATAAAAGTTGCAATTTTGCCGGTTAGTTCATCAAACAATTCCCTCACAAAAAAATACATAAAAAAACAGCTCAAAATTCCTAGAATCATAAAAATAATTCTGGGATATAAGTTGCTAATTCCAAAAAGCATGTAAACAAAAGCCAGAAAGTATGGAGTGCCCGGAGGTTTGAAATAGGCGTTTTCTTGGATAGCGGGGTAGTCGTGGTCTAATGGGGGCGCCCAATTTCCCGAAACTAAACCTTTTGCCCAGTAATTATGATAAAGAGCATCAATCTCAGGATGCCGAAAAATAGGTTCATCATATAATTCACTTAAATAAGCAACCCGAAGTGCGGCGCCCGCCAGAATAATGCCAATCAAAATAATAATGTTAGTTTTCTTAATCAAAACAAAGGCCACGTGGTTGAAAATAAAAAAGGAATATATTTATTGATAAATACGGTAAATTATAGTATTATTAAATAACGTTGTCAAAAAATGTGAAAATTTCTATAAGGAGATACAAATATGGTTTCCATTGTTATTCCAATATATAATGAAAAGGAAAATCTAAAGAATCTTCATTGTCAATTATGCTCTGCAAAACAATCCTGGAACGAAAATGCAGAAATAATTTTTATAAATGATGGTTCTACAGATGAATCATTAGAAATAATGACTAACATTGCAGATGAAGATCAATCTGTTAAAATTATTAATCTGTCTCGCAATTTTGGGCACCAAGCAGCAATTTCCGCTGGAGTCGCACGTGCAAACGGTGATGCTGTCATTATCATGGATGGGGATTTACAGGACCCGCCGGAAGAAATTCAACATTTTATTAATAAATGGCGACATGGATATGATATTGTATATGCAATTAGAAAAAACCGAAAAGAAAATATTTTCAAACGTTTTATTTACACAATTTTTTATCGTTTTTTGCAATTAATTAGCGATATTAATATTCCACTTGATAGTGGCGACTTTTGTTTAATGGATAAACGAGTTGTAAAAGTTATCAATCAGGAAATGCCAGAAACCATTCGTTTTGTCCGCGGGTTACGGGCTTTTGCTGGCTTTAAGCAAATCGGTTTAGAGTATGAACGCAAGCAACGGGCTGCCGGTAAAACAAAATATACTTTTATTAAATTAATAAAACTTGCTCTGGATGGTATTTTTGGTTTTTCTATTTTTCCACTAAAAATTGCAATATATTTTGGGCTTTTAATTGCTATTCCTTCTTTTGTAATGGGTATTATTATATTTTCCGGAAAAATATTTGATTTTACTGTTTTTGGCAGAACGCCAGGCGCTGTGCCGGGCTTTACTACTCTTGCTTTAGGAATGTTCTTTTTGGGTGGTATTATTTTAATTGTTTTGGGCGTCATAGGCGAGTACATTGGAAGGATTTACTATGAAGTAAAGAAAAGACCAAACTATATTGTTGAGTCTGAATATTCTTCAGAAGCACAAAATTAATTAGGTAACTAAAGCGTGAATTTAAGATACAAAATTATAGTCAAGGCACGAACGTAAAATCTACAGTGCAGACAGAGCAAACATATCAGGACCTGGGGTTTTTGGACTTATCGGATTAGCTCTTCTTTTCTTTCGCAGAAAGTAAAAAAATGTAAACGAAATCTCTGATTTTGTTCTGATTTTGACAAGCCGCTGTTCATTTGAGCAGCGGCTTTTTTTATAGAACGATTTAATAGCAGAACGATTATTTTTTAAAGTCAAAATAATTGATGTCAAAATGATTTATAAATTTATTTGTGATAATTTGTGGTTATTTTTATTAAACAGAATCATTAATAGCAGAATCATTTTTTCATTAACAAATTATTTTCAGTGTTTTCAGAGGAATCAGTGGAAAAAATTAATTTTTGCCAAAACAGCTTTGATTTGATATAATGTTATTGTAATAAAAACAATGTTTTTTGTCGGGAGTTTAGAATGAACGCAAACATAAAAAAAATAACTAAAGAGCTGAAAAAAAAAATATCCCAAAAATACAAGTTACAGGAAATGAGATTATTCGGTTCTTCCGGCCGGGGGGACCGTAATAAAGATTCTGACCTTGATATTTTTCTTCGCTTACCTGAAGTAAATCGCGAAATTGAAGAAGATTTATTTGATACAGCTTATGATTTTGAATTAAAATATGGATATACAATAGATTTATTCATTTTTGATAATACGATTAATAAAGGAATTAACGCGCATATCCCTGTCTATCAAAATATTCTTAAAGAAGGAATATTAATATGAAAACAGAATATATACAAACGTTGATCACTTATAGATTAGAAAGAGCTGAAGAATCTCTTAAAGCGGCAGAGTTGCTATTAGAAAATGATATGCTGATTTCTTCCATAAACAGAATTTATTACTCTATGTTTTATTCTATTCAGGCTCTGGTTTTGTTACAAAATGCTTCGTTTTCTAAACATTCTCAAGTTAAGGGATATTTTAATCGGGAATTTATTAAAACAGGAATCTTTCCAAAACAATTTGGTAAAATGTATAATAAAGCTTTTGAATACCGGCAAAAATTTGATTATGTTGATTTAGTAGTTCCTGAAAAAGAAATGATATTGGATTACATTGAAAAAGCAAAAGACTTTAAAAAAATAATAGAAAAATACATACACGAAAAAATTAAAATTTCGGACTTTTCGGATTAGCTTTTCTTTTCTTCCGCAGAAAATAAATGTAACACGGGCCTCCGGCCTGTAATTTGACACGCTGGCAGCGTGTCATACATTAAAAGCCGTCCCGAGGCGCTTGCGCGCTCGGGACGGCTTTTTTATTGTCCGCAGGCCTGCCCTGCTATTAACGGGGTTTCACAAATTAAGCAGATTATTTTAACAGAAAAATTTTGAATATAATTAAATCTATATTTCATCTGTCCCGCTTCAGCGGGATTAACTAAGAAAGTCTATGATTGCAAGGCCGTCACCGTCAGAATAAGAAACACAATTTAAAGGAATATTTTTATAAAGATTTTTAAAAGATTTATATTTATTAATATTAAACTTTCTTCGATTAAATTTTAATTCAAAAGCGTACTTTTCATCAATAATAAAATCAACTTCATTTTTATCTTTAGTTCTCCAGAAATTAATGCTTTCCAGATTTCGTTTGTTTAATTCGTTGAAGAAAAGAGTTTCGAAAGATTGGCCTTTATCCATTCGCGCATCGATTTTTTCAAACAAATTAAGAACGGAGTTTCTATATCCGGAGTCTAAAAAATAGATTTTCGGCATTTTTCCAAGCTCTTTTCTAATGTTCTTATGAAAAGGTTTGATCCGTTTAATAATAAAACTTTTTTCCAAAACATACAAATAATTTTCTATAGCGTCTCTTGAAACATTTAATGAGTTTGCGAGTTCGTTGACATTCAATAATTTGCCGGATTGGTTTGCCAACCGCTTTAACAAATCATAAAATTTCAGTTCATTTTTAATACCGGCTTCAAAAATATCTTTTTGCAAAAAGCTTAAATGAAGTTCTTTAAGATACTCCTTTTTTTCTTCTTTTGTCTTTTCAAGAACGGTTTTAGGATAACTGCCAAAAATAAAATATTCATTAAGATACCAATACACTTTATCTTTTTCCGGGTTTAGTAATTTTATTTTCTTTTGTTTGTTCCAAAAAGAAAAACCGCTTATTTTTTTTGATAATTCCGCTTCTTTCTTTGCCAGCAAAAATTCTGAAAAAGAAAAAGGTCTGATATATATAATTTTTTTCCTTCCGGCAAGCGAGTCTTTATATTTTTTGTCTATATAAAACGCCGATGATCCTGTAACAATAAGCTTTATTTTTTCATGATACAAATCATAAATATATTTAAGAAAATTTGAAGGGTCTTCCAAATATTGAATTTCGTCAATCAACAAATATTGTTTAGGAATATTAAATTCAATATAATTAAAAATATTTTTGGGGTGATTATTTAAATCAGCTAATAGTGACTTGTCCTCCAATGTAAATATATTAACAGTTTTATTTTTTTCCAATAAATATTTCTTTAAACCGTTCAATAAAGTTGTCTTGCCAACTTGCCGCGCTCCAATCATCGTTATAATCGAATTATTTTTAAGCTCTGAAACCAACTTTTTTTCTATAAGTCGTTTAATCATTTTACTTCCTCATATTGATATTTGCTCTTTGACAAACGCAAAATATACGATATTATGAGTGTCAAAAACACATAATGTTCTTATATTGTAACAAAAAAGCTACAAAATTTCAATCTTTAGTAAAAATTGCAATATATTTCGGGCTTTTAATTGCTATTCCTTCTTTTGTAATGGGTATTATTATATTTTCCGGAAAAATATTTGATTTTTATTATGACTATATGCTATTCTAAAACTTAAATTTCCCACGGAACACACGGATTTACACGGAAAACAGGCCATTGATTATTTTAAAATTCAGTATTTTTCCGTGTGTTCCGTGGGCAGTGAAATTTCTGTGGGACGGTAGTGATTTACAATAAAATAATTTTCTTTCTTAAAACAGGATCATTTATTTTTTACAAGTTTTATAATTTGCAAATTCAAAGTTTGCCTTGTGATTTGCAAACTTTTTTGGTATAATATTGCCATGATTAAAAGAAACATTACAAAAGAACTCAAAGAAGCGGCAAGCGAATATCCGGTTGTTACTATAATTGGGCCAAGACAATCCGGGAAAACAACTCTTGCTCAAATGACTTTTCCCAAAAAACCATATTGCTCGCTTGAAGACCCGGACACCCGGCTCATGGCAGAAAATGACCCGCGCGGCTTTCTTGATAATTTTCCAAACGGATGCGTTCTCGATGAAATACAAAGAGCTCCTCACATGCTTTCCTACATTCAGGGAATAGTTGATCAAACTAAAAAAATAGGAATGTATATACTTACGGGAAGTCATCAGCCCAAACTACATGAAGCAGTAAGCCAATCGCTTGCCGGTCGGACAGCAATTCTTACTTTATTGCCTTTTTCATATAAAGAATTAAAAAAATATAAGACTGATTGGTCTGCGTTTGAACTGATATACAAAGGATTTTTTCCTCGTCTTCATGATAAGAAACTTAACTTAAACAGATTTTTTAATTCATATCTGCAAACTTATGTTGAACGTGATGTAAGAATGCTGATAAATCTGAAAGACTTAGACAGATTTCAACGGTTTCTTGTTTTGCTTGCCGGTCGAATAGGCAGCATTGTAAATTATGCATCATTAAGCAATGATGTTGGTGTTTCTGCTACAACGATTAAAACGTGGATTGGAGTGTTAAAATCATCATATATACTTTTTGAACTACCGCCGTTTTTTGAGAACATAAGAAAACGAGTTGTTAAATCGCCCAAAATTTATTTTATGGATACCGGCCTGGCTTCTTTCCTTCTTGGAATAAGGTCAGAACAACAAGCTCAAAGGGACCCACTTTGCGGCGCGCTTTATGAAAACTTGATATTAATTGAAATTTTAAAATTATATTATAATAAAGGCAAACGTCCGGAAATGTATTTCTACCGCGACTCTATTGGAAATGAAGTTGACTGTATTATTCGCCAATGCAGAAAGCTTCAACCGATAGAAATCAAGTCTGGTTCTACATTTACGGCAGACTATATTAAAGGAATTAAAAAGTTTCAAAAAGAGGCAGGGAAAAATGTTTTACCCGGAAAAGTTTTTTATAATGGAAAAACGTCATTCATGACTAACGGAATTAAAATATCCAATTTTCTTATTCACTTACCTATTTCGGTCTTTTCCGATTAGCTCTTCTTTTCTTCCGCAGAAAGTAAAACAGGACGACTCGGACTGTTAAAAATGTAACCGAAATCGGCTCAATGGATTTTTTAGGGGGGCGTTTGTCATTATAGCATATAATTTATTCAATAAACTTCTGTAGCCGGTCTTGTTGAGGCCGGTTGTTAGCAGGTATTAGCAATCCCTGCGCGAAGCGACCGGAGAATTTCGGTTATCTGCCGACCTCAACGAGGTCAGCTACAACAATAGCTTCCCCCCCTAAAAAATCCATTTATCCCCGAAATCCCTGTCCCGCACAGCGTGGGTTTGAATTCGGAAATCCTTTAACAAAGCAGCAAAGACAATTTTGGCAGATTGCGGCGAGTCCTCCATTGATGAGGGATTAAGGGGGATGTTAATTGCTCGTTGTATTACAATACGCCTTCGCCTTATCGCCTTGCAATTTTCTCAAAATTGACTTTTTAAGGGACGACTAATTAATATCACCCGTACAACCAGAAGAGATTTCCGGAATACCTTGACAAGCGAGGTACTATGTGATACAATGTAGTAAACCGTGCGGGTTTTTGGGTTTTTCACAGAAAGGAAAATTTTGAAAATTTTATCTGTTAAAATTTAATTGCTTCTTTCTTTTTTAAACTTCTAGTAAAATATTTTTAATCACCATGAAGAACATTCCTGACTATTTTGATAATTGGACAGTGCAAGTGCGAAAAGGGCTTCTGGAGTTGTGCATTCTTAACGGGCTTGAAGCAAGAGAATATTATGGCTATGACCTTGTGAAAACTTTGGTCAGCATGCCGGGTCTCGGTGTTACCGAGGGTACGGTTTACCCGTTATTGTCGCGGCTTAGGCTGCAGGGACTTGTAACTACCCGGCTCGAAGAATCTTCAGAGGGGCCTGTAAGAAAATATTATTCACTGACGGCAAAGGGGAAAAAAACAGTTGCTTTGATGAACAAACATTTAGATACTCAAATTAAAGGCAGCCAAAAACTGCGCAACAAAGGAGAATAATTATGCAGGAATGGACAGATAATGCTAAAGAAATTTTACAAAACTATCTTGAAAAGGCCCGCAAAAGTTTGGAAATGTCTGAGGTGGACGCAAATGAAGTAATTGACGATTTGCGCCGGCATATTGACGAAGAAGTTATCGCGGCTAATCTTCAAATAATAACAAAAGAAGATATCGAGAAAATTATCGCTAATCTTAAAATAACGGAACCGGAAAAAGAAAATTGCAAGGAAGCGCTCAACGTTCAGCCTGAAGATTCCAAAGAAGTTAAAAAGAAAAAAGATTGAAAGTAACAAATTTATAAATTTTATAATTAGCTGTACAATAGGAATATCGCTTTTTTATTCAATAATATTTTTTCCGTTTACTCCCATTGCTGTAATAGGAATAATGGCAATGGGGCTGGGACTCTTGCCATTATCTCCGCTAACTTCATTAATAGTCGCAGTTTCTTTGCGCCGCAAACTACGTATAATGGTGGAACCCAAAAAACTTTTTAGGTGTTGGGGAATTATCCTCGCTTTCAGCCTTATTTTTGTCCTGCTGGAGTTGCCTAAATTTGTTACTCATGCGGGAATTCAGATGGCGGCAGCCGAAAAACAATCTACAAAAATCAGAGGCATAAAATTGATGCGAAAAATCGGGAGCAGAGACACACTTCTTCGGGCTTGTTATCCAAGAGGGCAAAGAATTCCGGATTTGGCAACGTTTGTATGCAATCTGCTTTTGAAGCGTGTGCCGGAGAAAGAAGTAAGAGGCATATATTATAAAGTTACCGGCACTCCTTATAACGCTGTAAAGCCGCCGGATTTTGTCGGGTTTCGTGGAGGCGCGAGAATAAACGCGAATGAGTTTGATTTCGGGCAGGGCGGCGACGAAGTTTCTGCCAGGCTCCGCGGGCTTTTGCTTAAACAATCAAGGTTAGACACAATTGTAAACCCGGAAGGAGCCACTTATTACACAGAATGGATTATGGAGTTTAAAAATAGTTTTCCGGTGCAAAGGGAGGTACGCGCGCGGATCACTTTGCCTCCGGGCGGAGTCGTGTCGCGCCTGACTTTATGGATAGACGGGGAAGAGCGGGAAGCTGCTTATAGCGGCAGGGAAAAGGTAAAAAAAGCTTACAAAAAGGTAGTGCAGCGGCGTAGAGACCCTGTTCTTGTTACAACTTGCGGGCCTGACCAGGTCCTTATGCAGTGTTTTCCGGTTCCCCCCGATGGCGGAACAATGAAAGTAAAAATAGGAATTACCGCCCCTCTGGTTTTTGAATCTTACGATTCCGGGCTGATGCAGCTTCCGAAAATTACTGAAAGGAACTTTAACATTAAAGACGGACTTGCTCATTCTGTCTGGATAGAGTCTAAAAAAAGGTTGTCGCCGGTCACAAAGTTATCAAATAATATTGTGGAACGACCCGCGACAAATTTGTTTGCTTTGCGAACAACCCTTTCAGAAAGCCGGTTTGATGATGGCTTTTCAGTTATTGCCAAAAGGGATCCCGAACCAAAAGAATTTTTAGTAAATGGCTTGGCTGGCGATACAGATAAGGTTATTTTACAGAAAATAAAAAAGCGGAAAGTCGGCTGTCCGGAAAAAGTTGTGTTGGTTGTAGACGGTTCCCGCCGCATGAAGAAATATTCCGAAACTATAACAACGGCGTTTAAGAAATTCCCCAAAAATATTGAACTTGATATCCTGCTGGCATCTGACAATGTTATAAGATTAGAATCTATTGAAGAATTGTCCGGATTGAATTTTACCGGCGGCTGTGATAACATTCCGGCATTAGAAGACGCCTGGAATTTGACTTCTGAAAAAACAAACAGTGTAATTTTATGGCTTCACGCGACTCAGCCTTTTGAATTAATGGACGTAGAGAATTTTAAGCAAAATTTAGAGCGTAGGCCTGACAATCCGAAACTGTATGATTTCCAGTTCGGAAGCGGGCCTAACAGAATTGCTGAAAAACTTAACGGGCTTCCCCAGGTCAAACGGCTGCGTTCTTTTGGAGATCCTAAAGCCGTGCTGGAAAAACTTTTTGATTTATGGGAAGGTACAAAGGAACAATTTTATTTAGAAAGAAAACTTGTTCCTTCCAAAGGAATTGAAAATATTAGTAAAGATTCTCATGTGGCAAGATTATGGGCCAACGAAGAAGTTTGTAAACTTGCAGGTTCAAGGAACGAAAATGATAAGATTGACGCCGTTGAGATTGCTTCGGACTATCATTTAGTAACTCCAGTTTCCGGCGCGGTGGTTTTAGAAACAATGGAACAGTATTTAGAAGCGGGGTTGGAACCGGTAAGCGAAGAAACGACTCCGCATGTAATTCCTGAGCCTGGTACATTTACCTTATTACTGATAACTATTTTTGTCGTTTTGCATCGGCATAAAATACCGTCCAGGGCTTCTAATTAAACGTTACACGAAAAAGGTTTGCTGATCACAAACCTAAATGTAGCCGCAGATTGCTATCTGCGCTATTAGAGAAAATCCAATGATTCGCAATGCTTTTCGTTAAAAAAACGGGGATTACAAACATTTGTTTCGTGAGAAACGCAGATGGCAATCTGCGGCTACAGCAAAATTCACGATTTTTCGGATTTGCCCCTTTTCGAGTAACCCATAATTAGGCAAGCCGGTTACTTGTCCTACATTAGAAATTCAAGGACTGAATTTATGTTTTCTTGAATAGCGCCCTGCTGTGAGCGGATGTATTCCTGTCCTTTTTTAATCATTTCTTTCGCGTGGCGGGCATTTTGCCATAAGTCTATGACAGTGTCAGCCAACTCATTTTCATCGGCAACAATTTTAGCGCCGCCGTTTTCCGCGAGTACATCTGCGATGCCTCTAAAGTTTGAAGTGTATTTTCCGTAGATGACCGGAAGCCCGAGCCCAACAGGCTCAATCATATTTTGCCCTCCGCCCGGCGGGAAAATGCTTTTGCCGACAAAAACAACTTTAGCCAAAGTGTAAAATTGCGCGAGTTCACCAACTGTATCAACGATGAAAATTTGATTTTCGGGATTATCGAACTTTTCATTGAGGCTACGTTGCCGGGACTCGTAACCGCGGGATTTTACAAGATTAGCGATGTCAGCTCCGCGTTCGGGATGGCGGGGAACAATAATTAGAGCTGCATCCGGGAATTCTTCTTTAAGCTTTTCAAACACGTCAATAGCGACCGGATCTTCTCTTCCTGTTTTTTCCAATGCCGCGGCGAGGAAAATTGGAGTTCCGTACGGCAACCCTATTTCATTTTGCAATGACGCATTTGGTCGATTGCAATCAACAATTTTTGCCGAATCAAATTTTATGTTTCCGGCAACTTTAATTTTTTCAATTGGCGCGCCAAGTTTATTAATACATTCCGCGTCACGTTTTGTTTGCATATTAAATTTTGCAAAATGTTTAAACAAATCCCGCATAAAAGGTTTGACAAGGCTATAACGCGAAAAAGATTTTTTTGAAATTCTGCCGTTAACCAGCAGAAGGGGAACTTTTCTCTGGGCGAGAGAATAAACAAAATTCGGCCATATTTCCGTTTCGACAACAATAGCTAATTTAGGCTTAACAATATTAACAACATAGTTCATTACCGGCAAAAACTCTGTTGGGAAAGACAGAAGAACATCTTCAGGCAAAAGTTTATTTTGCGCGACTTCATGGCCTGTTAGAGTAGTAACTGTAACGACAAATTGGTAATCCCGGCAATGAGGACGGAGCTTTTCTATCAAAGTGGCGGCAAGCATAAATTCTCCGACGGAAACCGCGTGAATCCAGATATTGTTTTTTCGCTTAAGTTTCTCTTTGTTTTCTTTTGAAATCAAACCTGACCTGCTTAAAAAACTTTTTCTGTATTTTCTCTTAACAAGCACATACGGAAGCCAGACGGGAAGAAAAAGACCGGCGCCGATTGTTCCTATTATGTTGTAGAAAAAACGATACATTAGTTATCAGTTATCGGTAAAGAAAGCGAAGGACAAAAAGGATATTAAAATAATAATCTGTGTTTCATCCGCGTTTCATCAGTGGCTCTAATTTTCAATTTCCAACTGCAGTAAATTTAGCGTTTGGTGTTTCGTAAATTTTTCTTTTTTTCTTTTTTTGAATTTCAGCAATTTCATTTACGACTTTTTCAACTTCTTTTTTAGAATCTACAATTTCTATTGACAAAGTCATGGAATGTTTTTCCCCGGGAGCGAGTTTTTTCAGCCTGCCTTTCTCACGCTCGAAAGCTCTTGGGTTAGGGTAGCTTGTTCCCGGTTCTATTCCTGTAACATAGCCGTCATTTTCAGCGACTGTATTTTTCCATTGTGTAAAACACGGAATTTCTTTTTTGTTAAATCTCAAGATAACCGCTTTGTTACCGGAGGAATTTTTAAGAACAGCGAGAGTTTTTCCAGTTGATCTTGATAAAAGCTTGTAAAAGAAACATTGCTCTTCATAACCGGGTGTCGGCGCGTCATAAGTGTCAAACGAATTTAAGCCTTTGGCAGCTTCTTCGTTTCTTGGCGACATTTCCTGAATAGGCAAAACTAGTTTTGAGCCTTTTTCTAAAAAAGGTTCTCCAAAATTGCAGTGGTAGAGAATTTCCATTTCAGTTTCCGTGCCCCCGATATTTTCTATTTCATCAATTACAGTAATTTTATTGGAGCAAAATTCAGATTCAATTCTTGTATATAAACGAATTTGCGGCCCAAACATTTCAGCTTCGTCGACAATGCCTTCAACGGAAATTTTTTCATCATCAACTTCAACAGAGACAAATTTTGCGGGAATATTTGCTATTTTCCCGTGAAGAGGTAAAAAATCTTCACCATCATAGGAAGGCTGGCCATGATATGACAGGCCGCAGCGCACTAACATTTCATCAAATCCTTTAAGCCAACCTATACCGTTTCTTTCAGTAAGCGAAACAAATTTCGGGTTAACCGGGCCTTTAGACGGAGAGTTCCAGCCAACATCGCAACCGCAAAACTTCCCTTTCCAGATGCCCATGCCGCGGGTTGGCAGAACAGAGAAAGAAAAAGCGCCATTATTGACTTCAATTATGTCAACGCCGTCCTGCAAACCGCCGCGCAAAGTTTTTTTGTTAACGTTCCAGTTTTCCGAAGAGATGTAAAAATCTTCTTCCCAGATTCTGTTTTCGACGTCTGTTAGAATGTGTTTTTTCATGATTATTACCTTAAAATTATTTGGATAAAATAAAACAGTTATTGCCGCGAAGACTCAAAGATACTAATTTTATATTTTTTTCTTTGTGTTATTTAGAGCTTTAGTGTCTTGGTGGCTAAAAAGGATTAATATTTTCTATTTAGAATAAAATTTGCAATTGAAAGAAGCTCATTGCTTTTCCAGGTTTCATCAGCCAATATTTTTTTTGCTTCATCAATATATTTTTTTGCCAGAACTTTTGCGCCTTCTAAACCATATACGGCAACAGCAGTTACCTTGTCTGATGCCATATCTTTTCCGGGAGTTTTGCCGAGAGTTTGGGCTTCAGATGTACAATCGAGAATATCATCAACAAACTGAAAAGCGAGGCCGAGATTTTGACCGAACTTTCGCAATTTGGAAATCTGCGCCGGAGAGCCCTCTCCGGCAAGGCCGCCAACAACAACAGCTGCTGTAATTAAATCTGCTGTTTTGTGCGAATGAATAAATTCCAACTGTTCAGCGGAAGGTGTATTCCCGGTAGCCGATAAGTCGGCAATTTGCCCCCCGACCATACCTTGGTTTCCCGCTGCCCGCGCAATAACTTTTATTATTTCGCTATTTTTTAATTTTGCCGCCCATTCAAATGCAAGTGTCAACAATGCGTCCCCGGCAAGCAAAGCCGTGGCTTCGCCAAACTTTTTATGAGTTGTGGGTTGCCCATGCCGCAAATCATCATCATCCATGCAAGGCAAATCGTCGTGAATTAAAGAATAAGAATGTATTAATTCAATGGCGGCAGCAGCCGGTAAAACAGTTTCGAGGGTTCCGCCTACAGCTTCGCAAGCCGCAATAGCAAGAATCGGTCGAAGACGTTTTCCTCCGCCGATGACAGCGTAACGCATGGCTTCGTGAAGCTCTGCGGGGGGAGAATCTGCAGCCGGCAGATTATCGTTAAGATAATCTTCTATTTGGTTTTTTGTGGACATAATGGACACAATGGACAAACGTCTTACTTCCCTCTTTTATTAGGCGTTACTCGAAAAGGGGTAAATTCGAAAAATCGTGAATATTGCTGTAGCCGCAGCTTGCCAGCTGCGTTTCTCACGAAACAAATGTTTGCAAATCCCGGATTAAGATCAAAAAGATTGCGAATTATATGTTTTTCGCAAATAGCGCAGATAGCAATCTGCGGCTACATTTAGGTTTTGGCATCAGCGAACCTTTTCGAGCAACGCTTAATTATAGAGGAGCTTTCCAACGTCTAACGTCTAACGTCTAACGTCAAACTTAATTTCTCTTATATTTTCATCTTTTGGAGAAAAACTTATCCATTTAGTATTTCGCGGCATAACTTCAGGAAACAAATCCGCCCATTCGACAAGGCAAATACCATCGCCTGAAAAATACTCCTGCCAACCAATATTAAGAATTTCTTCCGCGCTTTTAATCCTGTAAAAATCAAAATGATAAACAGGAATCAAAGAATTCATTTTATATTCCTGGACGATAGCAAAGGTAGGGCTGCCATGGAAAATTTCTGTTTCTCCGTGCAGGGCTTTTATAACACCCCTGGCAAAACAAGTTTTTCCGGAGCCAAGCGGTCCGGTCAGCGCGACAACATCTCCCGCCTGAAGTTTTTCGGCGAAATCCGCCGCGGTTTTGCACGTTTCCGATTCAGAAAGGGATTCTACCACTAATTTAATTGTTTTGTTAGCCACAGATGAAACACAGATAAAATTAATAAATTATTTTGCCTTTTAAAGCTAATTATTTTGTGCCGCTTAAGCGGGATCATTTTGTTTAAAGAAGAATAGTTCTGTTATAAATCGTCCTGTTGTAAAAAATGTTCAAACCCTTTTGGCTCAAGTATCTTGCCGTCGAGAAACAGCGCCGGCGGCGCATCCGATACTTCCCCGATAATTGTTAAAGGAATTTTAAATTTATTTTCAAATATTTTTATTTTTTCTTCAGATAATTCCGGAACAGAAAAAAATAATTCAAAATCTTCGCCATCAGTCATTGCGCCTTCAAGATAACTATCGAAATTTACCGGAATTTTTTCTGAATGTAGTTTTATTGAAACATTACTTGCTTTAGCAAGCCTGTTCCCGTCTTTTGCCAGCCCATCGCTAAGGTCCATCATTGCGGATGGCTTGGCGTTTTCTATTAGCCATCGTGCTTCATTTATTCTGGGTTTGAAATCAAGATGCCTGCCGCTTTTTAAAGAACCGCCAAGTTTTCCTGTCACAGCGATAAAGTCACCGGGTTTTGCTCCGCTGCGGTAACACACATTTTCTTTTTCAACAGCGCCAAACATGGAAATAGTTAATGACAAAGTTTTACCGCCGACAGTATCGCCGCCAACAATCGCGACTTTATAAGTATCAGCGGCTTTCTTTAATCCTTTCATAATTGCCTTAACATATTCGGGTTTGGTTCCGGGAGGAAGGATCGCTGAAACAACCAAATGGTCGGGGTTTCCGCCCATAGCGGCTACGTCGCTGACATTAACCGCAACGGCTTTCCAGCCTATTTGTTCCGGGTCGTCAGAAGCAGAAAAATGAGTTCCTTCAACGATAGCATCAATAGTAACAAGCCGGAATGTCCGGCTCGTTTTAGAATTATCCTTGTCGGCAATAACAGCGGCGTCATCACCAATGCCTTTAACAATTTTCGCGTAATCAAGCGTCGGAGAAAAAAGTTTTTCAGACAAAGAAATTATACTTTCTTCGTTTGGAGAGAGCGCTTTTTTTGATTTTATATTATACATAAATATTTTGGCAAAAGCAAGTAAAACAGGACTTCCAGGACTGTTTAACACATGAAAACCATATTCTCATAACATTGGCATTATTAGAGTTTACTATATCAAAAGCAGTCCTGGAAGTTCTGCTTTACTAATTATTTAGCAGGAAGCACAACTACAGTTAAAGGAAAATTGCCGTACATTTCCCGAAAATTTTGGAAGTCAGTTTTATCAATTTTATCAAAATCTTTAGAACTTTTTATATTAAACAGAATGTTCCGCGAGAGAACCATATTCTTTTTTTGTAAATCAGCTGATAAATCATCCTGGTATTTTGCGCGCGCAATCGCTTGTTTAAGGTTTTTTCCATCGGCAAGCATATTTAAAACGGAAATAAACACATTTTGTAATTTGTTTTTGGCTTCAATAGAATATTTTTGCGGAACAGTTATATAAGCATAAATCCAGCCCGCGTTATAACCCCGGAAGACAGAAGTGTCAAAAGAAGAAATAATTTCAGAATGGGAAATATCTTTCCAGGCGGATTTAAGTTTTTCAAGCGCTATCAAAAGCCCAGCATTGAATACCGAAACAATTTTGTCAGGGAAATTTGTAACGTTAAAACCGGGGGCGCGAATCCCGCAAACAACCATGCTTTCCTGATTGTCAGAATAATAAAACCTGGATACAGCCGAAGTAAGCATGTTTTCAGGCTGAAGAAGAACAGTCAATCTCGGAGAAACCGGATTTAAAATAAACGTGTAGACGTTATTAGCAAAATTTTCACTTTTTCCTTTTGCCTGAAACCCTTTGAGTTTTTTTCTTATAAATTCTTCCATTTCTTTTTCATCAAAATTTCCGGAAACAGTAATAACAGTATTTTGTGGAGTAATAAAATCGTAATAAGCCGTTTTAATTTGTTCAATAGAGACATTTAGAATAAAATCCTGCGCCCCTTTTTTATTTAACCTGTAAGGAAGTTTTTCGAACATTGAAACTCGAAAAGTGTAATCGGCGAAATCGGCAATATTTGTAGATTGCGATTCTATTTTATTGCGGGCGGATTTTTTTACCTCCCGCAAAAAGTCTTCGTCAAAATCAGGTTCCGACCACGCGCTGCAAAGAAGCTCCGCGGCCTGGAACGCGTCCTGCGGCAGGCACTCTCCCGTTAGTGAAAAAGTTTGTTCACCAACAATGTAATCGGGGCGGCATCCGATGTTTTCAGAGATTTTATCAAATTTATTGGGAGAAAAGTCGTCGGAACATTTAGTCAAGAATTCTCCGATAAGCGCAAAAATTCCATTATTAAGAGGGCTTTCACACCACAATCCTCCTATTGTTGAAAAATCAAATCTGACGAAAGGAATGGAGGGATTTTTATGAAGCGCCAATAATACATTATTGGGCAGCCCAATGTATTGAACAGGATAGTTGACCGAACCAAGAAGATTTCGTTCATTATTTATAAGGGAAGCGCTTTTTTCAGCATATGAATCAGACTTGCGCAATTCATCCGGCGATACAAGAACTGTGTTCAATTTATCGGGCTGAAAAAGTTCGCTGCACAGTTTTTTTATCTGCTTTTGGTTAACTTCCTGCCATTGGTTGGCAACATTAAAATAAGAATTGGGATTATTAAACTTAATAATGGAATCACCGACGAGTTCAGCAACACATTCAGGTTTAATAATTTTTTTCATTAAACCGATAAGCATTTTTTTAGAAACAAGTTTTATTTTGTTTTTATCCCAAGTTTGATCATTCAACTGTATAAGCCAATCGCCGATAGATCTCGCGCTTCCCGCGGCGGTTACCGGTTCGCAATCGAAGGAAACGTCAAAGACACCTCTGTCCCGAGTAAGAAAGCGCGCTTGAATATCCAGGTTTTTTATTGAACGGTTTTGTTTATTTAGAACTGAAACGATAGAATTTTTATCGATCAAACGCGCAAAAACATCAAATGCCGCCTTGTTCATTTTGTCGAAAGTTTTTACGCCGACACAAACCAGGCTTTGAGAAACGTCGGCATGATGCTCGAACCAGCGAGGTGCTAACTGAGGAGGAAATTTGAATTCAGGCTTGAAAGCCGCGCTTTTGCGGGAAAGCGTAGAAAACGCGTCTGCGACTTGTTTCTTTGCGGCGGAAGCATTAATATCTCCGACAATAACAACAACAATATTTTCCGCGACAAAATATTTGTTATAAAAATTTATTAAGTCTTCCTTTTTAAGTTTTAAGAAAAGAGACAATTTGCCATCCACGGAATACCTGAGAGGAGTATGAGCAAAAGCCGTTTGCTGAAAAAGAGATTTAATTTTCGATTGGTGAGCCAGCCGATAACCAAGCTTTTCTCTTGTAATCTGCCATAACGAGTCTGAAAAAGCCGGTTTTGCTAAAACAGAAGCGACAATTTCAAGCGAAGCAGGAAAAGAAGATTTGGGGCATTTCGCGTAAAAGCAAATAGAATCAAAATCGGTATTTCCGCCGAAAGAACCGAGCCAATTTTTTTCTGATTCATTTTTTAAAGAGAGAAGAATAATTTCCTGTACAGATTTTGCGAGCCCATATCCCCTGAATTCATTTTCCGCGACAGCTCCTCCTCTAACATAAACTCTTATTGCAACATCTTTTGCCTGGGGAATGTTAGCAATACAAATTTCTATTCCTGATTCAGTAATATCGGAAAAGATTGGGGGAGGGTCGAAAGCATGAGAACTTAAGACGCCAAGGCAGAAAATAAAAGCAAATGCCATTAAAATTTTATTTGACAAAAAAGACATTATAAACTAAACAATTATTAGTTAATAAGATAAAACCAAAAAACAAAATGCAAAATTCGGAAAAACTAAATTTTTAAAGTTTTAACAAGCTGGGAGGCAGTTTCGCCGTCCAGGCTTCCTTGCGGCCAAGGCCAGTTTATGCTGTCATCAGAGTAACGCGGAATCAGATGTAAATGCACATGAGGAACAACTTGGCCGGCGCATTTTTCCGTGTTAAGCAGCAGGTTCATGCCGTCGCATTTCAGAACTTTTTTTGCTGTTGCGGATAATTTGACAGCTGTGCTCATAACTTCAGCCATGAGTTCCGGCTCGGCATCATAAACAAGTTCAACATGTTTTTTAGGAATAACAAGCAGGTGCCCGCGTGTAATCGGCATAACGTCCAAAAAAGCAATAACGTTATCCGATTCCGCAATTTTATGGCAAGGGATTTCTCCCGCGGCTATTTTACAAAAGATACAATCAGACATAAATAGGATCTAAAGGTAAAAGGTCAAAAGTCGAAAAGTCGAATAATTGCAAATTGCAAATTGCAAATTATTCGTCCCGCTTCAGCGAGTTCTGTGGCCCACATTTCACATTTCACATTTCTAACCACAAATAATTATACCAAAAACTCAATTCAATTGCATTTTTTTATGTTTTTGACAAATCTGTTGTTTTTTTCTACAATTATGTAGTTTAACCGGTTAAAATTATGTCAAAGCAGCAAAACCTTATCAGAGAAGTCAAAGAGCTTCATTTGTTATTTGAGATAAGCCAGGCGCTTGAAAAAAGCCTGGATATTAATGGAGTTTTGGACCCGCTTTTAGAAGTAATGGCCAAGTATATGGGGATGGACCGCGGCACTCTTGTTATGCTGAACCGTTCGACAGGAAAGATTTCAATTGAATTAGCCTACGGACTTTCCAAAAGCCAAAAAATTAAAGGGAAATACCGAATTGGGGAAGGTGTGACCGGAAAAGTGTTTGAAAGCGGCAGGCCGATGATTATCCCCAAAATTTCCGAGGAACCGGAATTTTTGAATTACACCGGCGCCAGAAAAAATGTGAATAAAAGAGAGATTTCTTTTATTTGTGTTCCCATAAAAATAGGAAAAGAAGTAATCGGCGCATTAAGCGTTGATCGCCTTTTTGATGAAAAAGTTTCCCTGAAAGAAGATGTGCGTCTTCTGACAATTATTTCTTCGATGATTGCGCAGGCGGTAAAATTAAGACAGGATTTTCAAGAGGAACATCAAAAGATTCTTGAAGAAGATGTAAGGCTGCGGAATGAACTGAAATCAAAATTTCACCCTGACAGCATAATCGGAAACTCCAATGCTATGCAGATGGTTTATGATCTTATCAACCAGGTTTCCAAAAGCGGCGCCACAGTTTTAATTCGCGGGGAAAGCGGCACAGGCAAAGAGCTTGTGGCTCACGCTATTCATTACAACAGCTTGAGGGCGAAAAAGCCGTTTATAAAAGTAAATTGCGCCGCGCTGCCGGAAACAATTATAGAAAGCGAACTTTTTGGCCATGAAAGAGGCGCTTTTACAGGAGCTCTCAGTTCCCGGAAAGGGCGGTTTGAGCTCGCAGCAGGTGGCACGATTTTTCTTGATGAAGTTGGAGACTTTTCCGCTGCCACACAGGTAAAGCTGCTTCGCTTTCTTCAGGAAAGAGAGTTTGAAAGAGTTGGTGGAAATAAGACATTAACAAGTGATGTTAGAATTATTGCTGCTACAAACAGAAACCTTGAAAAGCTTATGGAAGAGGAAACCTTCCGGCAGGATTTGTATTACAGGCTGAATGTTTTTCCGATTCATCTTCCGGCCCTGCGTGACAGAAAAACAGATATTCTTCTCCTTGCCGACAGTTTTGTCGGCAAGTATAGCAAAGCAAACAATAAAAATGTAAGGCGGCTTTCCACCCCGGCGATAGATATGCTTATGAGCTATCACTGGCCCGGAAATGTCCGGGAGCTGGAAAACTGTATAGAAAGAGCCGTTCTGCTTACAAACGAAGATGCTATTCATTCTCATCATCTTCCTCCAACGCTTCAAACAGCGGAAGCAAGCGGAACTATCCATAAAGGATCGCTTCAAGCGGCTTTAGACAATCTTGAGCGTGATCTGATTATAGACGCGTTAAAGACTTCCCGCGGAGTAATGTCAAAAGCGGCAAAGGCCTTGGGCTTAACTGAAAGGCTCATCGGTTTGCGAATAAAAAAGCATGGTATTAACCCTAAATTGTTCAAAGTGTAGGAGTTTATATGTTTAATTTAATTAAACCGCCAAAAAGATTTGTTCTAACGTGTTTTCGATTTTTATTTTTTACAACTTCGATTTTAATTTTTGGAGCAACAACCGGATGCGAAAAGAAAAATCAACAACAGGAATTACCACCGCGCCCGATACAGTCAGGGAGAATCATCCAAAAAGATGTGCCGAATTATATCGAGACATTTGGGACTTTTTCCGCTTTTTTGGATGTTGACATCAAATCAGAAGTAACAGAAATTCTTCAAGAAAAGCATATTAAAGATGGAGACTTTGTTACAAATGGGCAGTTGCTGTATACTATAAATCCGCGGGTATTTAAAGCGAGTCTTGACAAGGCAAAAGCGACACTTGAGGAAGACAAGATCCGGCTGAAAATGAAAAATGATGATTTGGCACGAAATAAAAAACTCTTTGAAACTCAAGTTATATCCGCAGAAGCATACGAGCAGAGCCAGACTGACCAGGAAGCCGCGGCGGCAAAAGTGGAGTTTGACAAAGCGGAAGTGGAGCTTGCACAAATCCAGCTTGATTACTGTTATATTCGCTCTCCGATAGACGGCCGGGCAGGCGAAAATATTTTCGACCAAGGTAATTTAATTCAGGCGGATTCTGAAACACCTTTAATTAATGTAAAACAAATAGACCCTTTGACGTTGGATTTTACCATTCCGGAAAAGTATTTGTTTGACGTGAAAAACGCAATGTCAAAATCGAAATTAAAGGTTGATATTTTTCCTGAAGGCGACACAAATGTCTATAGCGGCACAGTTTATTTTCTTGACAATAAAATAGACGACACAACAGGAACAATAGCTTTGGAAGCTAATGTTCAAAATAAGAACTTTTTACTTTGGCCGGGGCAGTTTGTTCATGTGAAACTTATTACCGGGACAATTAAAAACGCGGTTCTCGCGCCGTATGAATCTGTTCAACTTGGGAGCCAGGGATATTACATTTTCGGGATTACACCTGAAAACACAGCGGAAATTAAACCGGTAAAAGTTGGACAGCGGGAAGATGATTACATTGTTATTAAAGAAGGCATAAAACCCGGCGAAAAAGTTGTAACGGTAGGGCAGCTTGGCTTGTTCCCGGGCGCGCCTGTTGTTGAAACCGTAACCCGTAATCCGTAATCCGTGGTCAGAACCCCGAAATACAAAGAACAAATTTAATGTACATTTCTAAAATATTTATTAAAAAGCCCATAATGACCGTGCTTGTTATGGTCTGTGTTTTAGCTTTCGGGCTTGCGGCGTATTTCAGGCTTCCGGTCAGCGATTTGCCTGTTGTAGATTACCCGGTGATGCAAATTACATGCGCTTATCCCGGCGCGAGCCCGGAAACCATGGCGACGACTGTTGCTACTCCTTTAGAAAACGAGTGCACACAAATCAACGGCCTGCAGTCACTTATTTCCGAGAACACCGAGGGGCAAACAACAATAACTCTGACTTTTGACCTAAACAGGACAGTAGATCTTGCGGCTCCGGATGTTCAGGCGGCTATTTCGCGTGCGATGAACAATTTGCCTGACGACCTTCCGAATCCGCCAACATACAATAAAAACAACCCTTCTGAAAAACCGATAATGTTTATAGCCATTATTTCGGACAGCCTCAGCAAGGGAAAACTTTATGACTATGGCAACAAAAGAATTGCTCAGCAAATTGGTATGCTGGGCGGTGTGTCGAGGGTTCAGGTTTATGGCGCGAAAACAGCTGTCAGGGTCCAGGTTGACCCAAATAAACTCGCGTCTTACAAAATTGGAATTAACGAAGTCGCCGACGCGCTTAATACCGGAACGGTAATGATTCCAGGCGGAAGTTTAGACGGAAAATTAAGGACTTTTACTATTGAACCGAAAGGCCAGCTTACAAAAGCTTCCGAATACGATGAACTCATTATTGCTTACAGAAATAATGCGCCGGTAAAATTAAAAAATATAGCCACATGTGTTGACGGAACCGAAAACGATGTCCTGCAAGTAAATTACGCGGAAAACAATGAGATTCATTCCGGGGTAGTTTTTCTCGCGGTTTACCGGGAGGATGGCGCTAACACCGTTGCTTTGGCAAAAAAAGTGCGCAAGCTGCTTGATGACTTAAAATCCCAAATCCCGGGATCTGTAAAAATTGATGTAATGTTTGACAGGTCAATACAAATTGTTGACTCTTTAAAAGATGTTCAAACGACTATTTTTCTTGCTTTTTGCCTTGTAGTAATGGTAATTTTTCTTTTTCTCGGAAGACTGTCGGATACAGTTATCCCGGGCATTGCTCTGCCTCTTTCCATTATTGCGACTTTCGCAGTTATGTCGATGCTGGGTTTCAGCCTCGACAACCTTTCTTTAATGGCGCTGACTCTTGCAGTCGGTTTTGTTGTTGATGACGCCATCGTTGTTCTTGAAAATTCTGTCAGGTTAGTTGATACGGGAATGAAGCCTCTCGACGCCGCAATCCAAAGCGTAAAAGAAATCAGCGGAACGGTTGTATCGATGACCCTTGCCCTTGTTACAGTGTTTGTTCCGCTTGTATTTATGGGAGGAGTTGTCGGCAGAGTTTTTAGAGAATTCGCGATTACAGTTATTGCCGCTATTGTTTGCTCGGGTTTGCTTTCTCTTACTTTGACTCCTATGATGTGTGCCAGAATGCTCAAGAAAGCGAAAAAAGAAAAAACTAGAGTTCAGACATTTGCTGATAATTTTCTCGGCTCCATGAGAAACGCGTATTCAGTCGTGCTTCGATGGACGCTCAAGTACAGGTTTGTAACAATTGTTGTGTGGATAGCCTGCATTGGCGGCACATTATTTTTCATGTCGCTGCTTCCTAAAACTTTTATTCCGGTCGGCGACAGCGGATGTATTATGGGCGAGCTTTTAATGCAGCAGGGAACTTCTTCAGATCAAATTAAAGCTTTCCAGGATAAAATAAATGTTATTGTTACGAACAATCCTAATATCTTAAATATGTGTACGGTTTCAGGTGTGGAGCAGGGAGCAGACCAAACCATCGGATATATTTACGCGATTTTAAAACCTGAAAATGAACGCGAACCTATTGATAAAGTTGTCCAGGAATTAAATTATGAGTTTGCGGCTCTGCCGGACGGCTTTGTTTTCCTTGAACCCATGCCCGCTTTGCAAATTAGCGCCGGCGGGGAAAGCACCGCCACGGGCAGCAAATATTCTTACACAATGAAAGGCTCCGACAGGGATAAACTTTATAAATGCGCAAAAGATTTAGAACAAAAGATGAGAACGATGCCTGAATTTTCAGGAATCCAGAACAGCGTGAAACTTAACATGCCGCAGCTGGATATAAAAATTCTTCGAGACCGCGCTTCCACTCTCGGAATAACTGCCGGGGCAATAGAACAAACTCTCGAACATAGTTTTGCCCAGGGAAAACTTACTACTTATCATACTGACATTGACCAATACGATGTAATAATTGAGCTGGCAAAGGAATATCAAAAACGTCCGGAAAATTTATCAAGAATTTATTTGCGTTCTTCCATTACAGGAAAACTTGTTCCTCTGAACTCTTTAGTTCAAATAAAAGAAAGTGTCGGGCCGCAAAATGTTCCGCATTCCGACCAGCTTGACTCGGCTACGATTTCTTTTAACCTTGCAGCGGGCGTTCCGCTTGGCAATGCTACTAAAGCCCTTGAAAAAGTAGTAAAAAAAATAATTCCCTCAACAATTACCGGAGAGTTTGAAGGAGAAGCGGAGGAATTTGAAGAAGCTGTCGCAAGCATGGGAATCCTTATTATTATCGCGGTTTTTGTGCTTTACACTATTTTGGGAATCTTGTATGAAAATTACACCCATCCAATTACTGTTTTGACAACTCTTCCTGTTGCGGCTTTTGGTGGAGTTCTTACTTTGTTTGTTTTCAGGTCGGAACTTTCTCTTTATGCTTACGTGGGTGTTTTTATGCTGCTTGGCATCGTCGCTAAAAACGGAATTATGATGATTGAACGCGCGAACCAGAACCTGGAGAAAGGCGGCGCCAGCGACTTTGAAGCGATTTATGAAGCTTGCCTTACAAGGTTCAGGCCTATCCTTATGACAGGCGTCGCGGCTATCATGGGAGCCGTGCCGATTGCTCTCGGCTTCGGCGCCGATGGTTCTTCAAGGCGTCCTTTAGGATTAATAGTTGTTGGCGGGCTTTTGTTTTCGCAGGTTATCACGCTTTTTGTTACTCCGGGAATTTTTCTCTATATGCAGAAATTTCAGAATAAACTTAACAAATACGAACTTTTCCGCGCAGGCTCGGCAAGAAGCAGTGAAGAGTAGCCGCGGATTGCTATCCGCGTAGTAATATTTCTTCAAGAGTAGAAGTTATAGTTTCCTGTTCGGGTGAAGAGTAGCCGCGGATTGCTATCCGCGTAGTAATATTTCTTCAAGAGTAGAAGTTATAGTTTCCTGTTCGGGTGAAGAGTAGCCGCGGATTGCTATCCGCGTAGTAATCCGTTATCAGTATTCAGTATTCAAAGTACAAAACACAAATGAAATTAGATGTATTTTCATCTACAAGTACAAAGCACAAAATCTATTGACAGTAAAACGATTTTTTTATACAATATTTCTCAAAACTAAAATGCGAGAGTGGCGGAACTGGCAGACGCGCCAGGTTTAGGTCCTGGTGTCTTCGGACGTGTGGGTTCAAGTCCCTCCTCTCGCACCATTTCTTAAACACTAATTCACACGAAATCTAATTTAAAATTAATCCTACTGAAACAAAACGGATAATTTACAATTTACAATTTGCAATTTGCAATTTTATATTATTAATCGACCCTTAAAAAGTCAATTTTGAGGCAATTGCAAGGCGAAAAGCCGAAGGCGTATTGTAATACGCCGAGCAATTAACATCCCCCTTAATCCCCCTTCAAAGGGGGGACTCGCCGCAATCGGCCAAAATTGGCTTTGCTGCTTTGTTAAAGGATTTACGAAATCAAACCCACGCTGAGCGGGGCAGGGATTTCGGTTCATTTATAACAGTCCGAGAACCGGCATCCGCCAGTCATGCGTCCTGTTTTACATTTTTTGGCAAGGTTTTCGCGAAGAACTCCTAAATCCTTGCAATATTTTTCACACTTTCATAAGCCAATGTCCCATGAATACTACAAAAAAGCAGTTTTTAAGGGTCGACTATTTAGTGTCTTTCGTGTTCGTGGTTACAAATAAATTAAAAACTTTCTCGGCAACCGTTCTTCCGTTGTGGTAGGCGGTAATCTTCCATTTCCCGGCTTTTTCTTCAATCGGTTCCCAAACAGTGTCACCAAGAAATAGAAAATAATCATTTTCGCTGATGTGTTCTTCGCCGGTAAACGGCGGCATGATTTTACCTGCTTCATCTTTGAACGGAGGATGTTCAGTCTGGTAAGTAATTTTTTCCCCCCGCCCGTTTTTAATCCTCAGAACATAACCGAACTCTACATCCGGCGTGATAGGAATTTCAGTAGTAAAACCAACAGGTTTAGGAATTCCTCTTCCTTTTGAATCCCAGTCGGTGTACAACCCAAAACTATGCATACTAATTTCAATTTTCTTTTTTGGCATGCAAATATTATAATGACGAACATAAATTGTGTCAAGAAATATTTGGCTAATAAGAATTTTTATGATATAATATTAAGGATCACACTAATCTAAAATATCTCACACGAAGCTCACAATGCACACGAAGGAATAAAATCAGGAAAAGTTGTATTATCATGTCTTTGTGTGAAAAAGAATTATTAATGGATATATTTAAATTTCGTGTTCGTTGTGCCCTTGTGTGAAAAAAATATTATGGAGTAAATATGATGAATGAAAATCAAATATCAAAAATTATAATTGATAGTGCAATAAAAATTCACAGAGAATTAGGACCAGGTTTATTTGAATCTGTTTATGAGAAAGTTCTTGCTTATGAACTTAAGCGGCAGGGCCTGGAAGTTAAATGCCAAGTTCCAATTCAAATAAAATATTGTGATATGATTTTTGAAGAATGGTTTCGCGCTGATTTAATTATTAACGACAAAGTAATTATTGAGTTAAAATCTATCAAGAAATTAGAGTCAGTTCATTCAAAACAGTTATTAACTTATTTAAAGCTGTCAGATAAAAAGCTGGGATTGCTTATGAATTTTAATGAAGAGCTTTTAAAGGACGGAATAAAAAGAATTATTAATGGATATATTTAAACTTCGTGTTCGTTGTGCCCTTGTGTGAAAAAAATAAAAAAAAGGAGAAAAAATGTCAAAGAATAAAAACAATAAAGGGAATAAAATTTTATGGGCGTTTATTTGGATCGCTGTTGGAATATTGTGGATGCTTAGCAACTACGGGAAACTTCCATTTTCATTTGCCTGGCAAAGAGACTGGCCGATAGTTTTTATTATTATTGGGCTGGCTATGCTCCTAAAACTTATTACGTACAAGGTTGGTTACAAAAAGAAAAAATGCTGCACCGTTGATATTGGGAATGTTGAAGATGCGGAAGAAGCGAAAATAGTCGGCGGCAAAGCCAAATGGCTGAAAATCCGTGTCTATAAAACCGGTGATGAAAAACCGGAAGTTAAAGTTACAATGCCAATCTCGGTCATTAAAGCCGCGGTAAAATTAGGCGGGAAATTTAACATGTCGATACCCGACTCCGCCAGGGAAAAGATGGAGGAAAAAGGAATAAATCTCGATGCCGAAACTTTTGAAAATATTGACGAACTGTTTGACGAACTAGCAGTTAACGGAAGATTTGACATTATAAATGTAGTGGACGAAGAAAACGGCGAAAGAGTGGAAATTTATGTTGAGTAAGTTTTACTCTTTTGCCTTAGTAAATTCAATAATTTTCTTAACATTTTCCACGGTATTGATAGGAATTAATAGAATCCTCGAATAGGGTCGTACCCGATTCAAATTTGTAAATATTTATAAATAAATATGTTAAGTTCTAAATGCTTGAATTATTGCCTCTTAAAAGGCTATATTTAATGTGGAAATAGAGACTTTAAGCCATTTTTTAGTTCCATAAATTCCTATAATATAAAAGGTTTCTTAAAAGCATAT
>Ga0190283_1000232_pt1 | contig 30210 bp, 22 predicted proteins | sample 48691801_MG_FD_161669 | JGI IMG/M metagenome (GOLD analysis project Ga0190283, IMG submission 161669) | Hydrothermal vent microbial mat bacterial communities from Southern Trench, Guaymas Basin, Mexico - 4869-18-0-1_MG | ecosystem: Environmental > Aquatic > Marine > Hydrothermal vents >...
GGTTAACGCTTCAAACTGTTTTAACAAGGCATGATAACGCGGATTGGTTTCAGAATGCACCGTTTGAATACGAGCAGAATAATCTAAATGCGTAATTGCCGGTAAGGTTGAACGGGGCACATTAAGCTTTTCTATGCCAAATAACTTTTGCTGTGATTCAGTCAGCGGCAAGCGAAATTCAGGTTTGACATCCGCGACTAATAACATATAAGGGCTGGCATGATCCATCTCAAAATAATCACTCACGCGTTCCTGCAAAATAGACGGCGCAAAGGGGCGAAAAGATTCACGGAATTTAATCTTTAAATTCATCACCGACTGCATTTTTGTACTACGGGGATCACCAAGAATAGAACGCCCCCCTAAAGCACGCGGTCCAAATTCCATCCGCCCATGAAACCAGCCCACAACATTTTCATCACTCAAAATCTGAGCCAGTTTAGGCAAAAGTTCATCGTCAGGCAAAGATTCATAAGGCGCGTTAATAGAATCAAGATAAGTACGTATATCCGTATCGAAAGATTGTGGTCCTAGATAAGCCCCTTGCATAGAATCAACCTGATTAACGGCTCTTGGTTTATCCTGATATTCATGCCAAACACTCAATGCTGCACCTAAAGCACCGCCGGCATCACCTGCCGCCGGTTGAATCCAAATATCTTTCAAAAGGTTTTCTCGCAAAATACGCCCATTAGCGACACAATTAAGGGCAACACCGCCTGCTAAACACAAATAATCTACCCCCAATTCTTTATGGACATTCCGCACCAAACGTAGCACAACTTCTTCAGTCACCGCTTGAATAGAACGGGCAATATCCATTTCGCGCTGCGTTAAAGTCCCTTCTCGGGGGCGCGGTGGTCCCCCAAAAAGTTTATCAAACTTGCGATTTGTCATGGTTAATCCAACCGCATAGTTGAAATAACGCATATCTAGCTGAAAAGTGCCATCTTCTTTGAGATCAATTAAATGATCTAATATCGTTTGAACATATTTCGGTTCACCATAAGGAGCCAATCCCATAAGCTTATATTCACCGGAATTAACCTTAAACCCTGTAAAATAAGTAAAGGCTGAATATAACAAACCTAGAGAATGTGGAAAATCAATTTCCCACTGAGGTGTTAAATGATTATCTTCACCTAACCACACCGAAGTCGTTGCCCATTCCCCCACCCCATCCAGGCATAACACCCCCGCTTTTTGAAAAGGGCTAGGAAAAAAAGCCGAAGCCGCATGAGCTTGATGATGTTCAGTAAATAATAAAAGGGGCAATTGCGATGAGCTTGTACTGAGTGCCGCTAATTCTTTTTTCAGCACACTTTTCAAATACAATTTTTCTTTCAACCAAATGGGCATCGCCTGTACAAAAGAACGAAACCCTTTAGGTGCAAAACCCAAATACGTCTCCAAAAGACGCTCAAACTTTACCAATGGCTTATCATAAAACACGACATAGTCTAAATCTGCTAAAGATATTTGCCCAATTTCCAAACAAGAACGAATAGCATGTACAGGAAAACGGGCATCATGTTTTTTGCGCGAAAAGCGCTCTTCTTGCGCAGCTGCGATAATTTTGCCTGAGCGAATTAGGGCAGCGGCGCTGTCGTGGTAGTAGGCTGAAATGCCGAGTATGTTCATAACTAAGAATCGTAAAAATGATAGGAATCTGGAAAACCCATATTCTTTAAATAATTGTATATTGTATCAGCAAAAATTTTATTTGCTTTTCCGTTTGGATGAAAATCTATGGCATAAATTCTATAATCAGAAACGTTTGCGCCATGAAATGAAGTAGTTACATCAATAAAATGAAGACCTTTTTCTGTAACGAGACGTTTAACCAACTGGGTTCTTGGTACTGGGTTCTCTTTTGACAAATAGGCGACAACGACGGGTATGTTCTTTTCCTTGCTGATAGTTCCAATTTTGGAAAAGATTCTTTTCATATACTGCTCTTGTCTATATTGCCTTTCGGAAAAGTTTTCCTCCTCCCCTTTTTTGAAGAATGATTTCATCAGAGTCAGAGCTTGTTTTATCAGAAAGGATTCAGAAAACGGGTAAGTTTTTCTCAAAGGTTTAAATTGTTTTTGATACAATCTATCCGGGGGTAGTAGATGATCATTGGATGGACAAAAGCCTATTAAGATCAGTTGTGGATCATATTTCAAGGCTTTATACTGTATAACTCCCAGATATTGTCTCAGATAATATCCCCCAACACCAAAGTTGATAAATTCAAAAGATATATCTTTTTGCTCTTGGTTAAATTTTTCCTCAAGTAAAGTGTGGTATGCCATCTCAATGTTTACCCCAGAAGACATGGTAAGTGAATCGCCAATGACTGCTACCCTAAACGTGTTATTGGGTCTAACAATTGAGTACTCTTTATCCCTTAACCCTTGGGAGTTGGTTTCAAATCTGGCCATCTTGAAATAGCCACTTAAATCTGGTTTAAGCTCATATACGATTTCCGGATAAGGGGATGGTTGTACAAAACCGGATACTCCAAGACCGTGAACACTGTTAACCTTCTCAATAGAAAAACTATCCCATCCAAAGAGATAAAACCGAAATAGTACTTCTGCAAAAAACACCGCAAAAACTATCGATAAACTACTTAGAACCAAAAAATTTATCTTTTCATCTGGGCGCAATTTAAATGCAAAAGAACATATCACAATTCCAACGAAGGAAATAACAGCAAAGACAAAACGGTTTTGATTCAGATCATCGTATATTATCCTATAAAAAGTATAGGCTAATACCATACTGAAAAATAATAGACCACCAATTAGCACAAAATTGGCAAACTTGTTGGCACGCATACTTATATTTAACTCCTCTTTTTGATGATGTTTTATTTATCGTTCCTAACATCTGATTGGAAATGACGAGCAATACGCCACCGTACAATTTTTCCTTCACACTGACACAGACATACGCTCCAATTCGTACATCAATGCAATAATAACATATTTGGGGCAACGCTAAATAATGCAACCATTCTATTTTATCAAAATCAGTATTAAAATCAAAACAGGCAATGATTTGATGTTCAGTAAATAGGTAGCAATTGCGATGAGCTTGTACTGAGTGCCGCTAATTCTTTTTTCAGCACACTTTTCAAATACAATTTTTCTTTCAACCAAATGGGCATCGCCTGTACAAAAGAACGAAACCCTTTAGGTGCAAAACCCAAATACGTCTCCAAAAGACGCTCAAACTTTACCAATGGTTTATCATAAAACACGACATAGTCTAAATCTGCTAAAGACACTTGCCCAATTTCCAAACAAGAGCGAATAGCATGTACAGGAAAACGGGCATCATGTTTTTTGCGCGAAAAGCGCTCTTCTTGCGCTGCTGCGATAATTTCGCCGGAGCGAATTAGGGCAGCGGCACTGTCGTGGTAGTAGGCTGAAATGCCGAGTATGTTCATAACTAAGAATCGTAAAAATGATAGGAATCTGGAAAACCCATATTCTTTAAATAATTGTATATTAGAGTTGTTGCGAAATAAAAAATTTTCTAGAAATTACAACATAGGCTATACTTAATCTTAATAAATAACGTTTACTAAAGTGACTTTAAAAAGTATAAAAATACAAGCTAATTTATTTTTTGATATGAAACTTACTAAAATTAGAATAAACACATAAAATAATGAAAAAATATTTAAATTTTTACGATTAAAAAAGCATACCAACTCCTCCCGAATCTGTTTTGTTTTTAAATACTTATTTTTACTAAAGAAAATAGATTTCTTGTTTATCAGCATTTCTTTATTTAAATACGCTGTAAATAACGGATTTTAAAATATAAATACTCGGTATTTTCTAAACAATAATTTTGGCAAAAACTTCGTAAAAATGACGATACTAAATTGTTTATTCTAATTGTATTTTTAAATGGAAGTTCCAAAGTCCACGAATGCTTCTGGATGCGATTTCGGAAAGTGTCTGTAACGGCTTTAAGACGTTTGATTCCACCATTGGATTTCTTCTGCCTTGTTTTTTGGTTCATTGCTCTTCAGGTCTTCCTAAATTTAAAAAATTTAGTTCATTTTTAAACTCGTTTTTAATCAATGGGTTATGAATACAAAGTGTGTATTTTTGTATTTTTTTATCTTAAAGAATTGACAAATTAAAAAAATTATGTTATTATGCAAAGCGACCAAAATTTATATTAGTGCTTAGATTTTTGGCTCTAGCTATCATTACTATAGTCCATTAAAAATTGTAAATTCCGACGTAAATTTGTAAGTTATTGATTTTATTAAAAATCAAAATCAGTATTTTTTTGAAGATGAAATAATGTTATCTATAATGGTAGAATACAATTATAGTTAGTCAGAAAAATTTTGTCCAACAAGAAATCCGATTTTTAAGTCGCAATATTTATTTGGGTAACTATATTAATTTATTTTTAAAAATCTTAAATTTTGTCAATTCGATCAGACAATTAAATAAGGAATCAATAAAGATGAAAATGAAATGTTATGCTCAATTGAGCCTGGTGCCGGTTTTATTGAGTTCACCATTGCCACTATTGGCTGGAGATCTTGATTCACCTGATTATCCAAATCGTGCTGATAGTTCCATGTACACGATTGATGACATTTACAACCGCCTTGATACAGGCGAAGAAGCTGACGCACCAAGTAGTGCTTTCACAGAACCTGATCGGGGTCCAAGCTCGGGTACCGGTCATACCTTGACGGAGCTTTATCAGAAGGCTGATGAAGTAATGGACCAAGCAAGGGTGCAGAAGACCGGTCAAACGAAGCGCTATGAAACCGATGATGATGGGGATTTAGAAAAAGGGGTCACTTGGCCAAACCCCCGTTTTAGCAATAATTATGATGGCACCGTCACTGACAATATGACTGGACTGACTTGGTTAAAAAATGCCAATTGTGCGAACAATGTTAGAGATTGGGAAAATGCCCTTGATGATGTGGCTAATCTCAATGCTAATGGCACTATGAATGGCAACAATTGTGGTGTAACTGATCGTCGTGATGATCGTCGTGATAATCGTCGTGATGATCGTCGTCGTGATGATCGTAACAATCAGAATAATGATAGTGATTGGCGTTTACCCAACGTCAAAGAACTTCAAAGCCTCATTGATTTTTCACAGGCTGGTCCTGCTTTAGAAAATGGACATCCGTTTTCGGACGTGCAGATGGATGGCTATTGGTCATCTACCACGAATGCGTATATCGCTAGTCGCGCATGGTACGTGCTTTTTGAAGATGGCATCGTGATGAACACCACCAAGTCTAATACAAGGTACGTTTGGCCTGTACGTGGGAGCAAATAATGAATATGACACACTTTAAGTTATTTAGCATCATCATGCTATCTAGCCTACTCACGCTGGATGCTTTCGCAGCCAGCAATATTGATACCACCGAAAAATACGCTTGGAGCGAAAACAGTGGTTGGATGAATTTCAACGACATTAATGGTGGCATAATGGTCTATGATGACCATTTAGAAGGCTATGCCTGGGCTGAAAATATTGGCTGGATTAGACTCGGTGGTGATAACGGTGGTGGTACACCGTATTATGCTAATACTTCCCGTCGCAATTATGGTGTCAATCATGATGGCGATGGCAACCTCTCTGGCTACGCTTGGAGTGAAAATGCAGGTTGGATTAATTTTAATCCTAACCATAGCCAAGTCACCATGAATACAAGAACGGGTGTTTTTGACGGCTATGCTTGGTCCGAAAATGTGGGTTGGATTCATTTTCAAAATGCTAGTCCAGCTTACAATGTAAGTAGGGCTAATTTTCAAAATGCCAGTCAAGCTAACAACCAAAACAAATTTGGTGATAGTAATCCTGACGTTGTCCAATTCTCCATGTCCAGGTTCACAAGCAATGAAGATACCGGCGAAGCCTTCGTCAACGTAACGTGTGATGGTAGGTGTGATGGTGTCTCAGTCAATGTTGTTGCTACTGATGGTAGTGCTATCAGCCCTGATGATTATACCCAATGTGGGAAAACCGTTACCTTTACACCGGAAAGACTCACAAAAAGAGTGAGATGCACTCTTGTTGATGATGTTGATAATGAATCAAATGAGTTCTTCCATGTAAGCCTTGGAAATGTCATCAATGCCGACTTAGGTGAACCAAGTGTTGCTAAGGTGATTATTAGAGATGATGATGACAATAGCACTGGCAACTTTAACATAAGCACAAGCGCTAATAACCAGCTTATGGTAATACCTGAACCAGCCAACGGTTTTGTTTTCAGTCATTGGGAAGGTTGGTGTGCAGACTATTCGGCTGCAACCAATGGTAGAGTTACTGTGCCTTCAAATAAAAATATTGCTTCATGCACTCCCATCTTTGTGCTTGATGAATAAGTTTGGATAAAGAAATACCCTTTTTTCAAAAAATGGTATTTCTATCATAAGGGCAGAAATCCGATTTTTTAAAAATCGGATTTCTAACATACTTAAAAGGAAACTTCATGTCAAAAAAGCTCACTTTTTTTTCTTCTATTATTCTAGCCTTGACAGTTTATTCATCGCTATGCCAAGCTAGAACATTTGTTAAAGTGCCAGGTACGGGTATCATTATGAAAGTCGTGGCGGCATTCGACAATATTTCAGCAACCTCCAAAAGAGGTATAGGAAAAGCTGTTTTTTATAAGATGGGCATGTTAAAGCCCTATTTTGTTATGGCAGAAGATCATTTGTATTACAAAATATCTGATCAACAAAACGATAGTGGAAAGGTTGGATATGTCCTGAAGGCGCATACGCGGCAATGGAATACGCGGGAAGGTTTACGATTTATCCCGAGTCTTCTTGCTATGGATGAAAGACCCACTATTAAGGTGTGGAAGGACCTGGCTACCATTTCAGGGTATGCTAGAACGGGTGATCAGGTGAAGTATCAGCCTGTTTTTGGGGAAGAGAAATTAAGAAGTAGAACATTAACCCGTGTTCTTCGTCCATATCCGGTGATAGGTAAAAAAATTGTAGAAACGACAGCTGAGATAGATAAAACCATTTACAATGTTCTCGTGCCTGCCTATATCCCAGAAACTAACATCAGAACCGACTTGACACCAACAGAAATTCGGAAAGTCATCAGTTCAATCACCTTTTGCATTATTTTTGATGCCACTGCTTCAATGAAACCTTATGCACTTGATATGGCAAATATCATTGAAGGATTACTGGATAGTCTTCTGAGAAATAGAACCAAAGGTGATATTCGTGCCGGTTTTATTTTCTTTCGGGACATTGGCGATACACAGCCTTATTGGATAGAACAACCCATGAAAATGGAAGTTGCCACAGATATGCTGAAAAACGCGGCAAATAAAATGTCTGGTGGTGGTGATGATCCAGAACCCGTTTTAGATGCCACTTATTTAGCGACAACTAACGAATTTGATTGGGGAGATGGCACCATCCAAACAGGTGCAAAGAAAGTGGCGATTGTGGTTTTAAATGCGGCGGCTAAACCGACAACCATTGGGCTTTCTTCAAAAATTGCCCAGGGATTAAAGGTTGGAGAAGTGGCTAATCTATTGAATAACAAGAATATCGTTGTTTATGGACTACAAGCTGGCGAAGAAGATACTGGGAACCTAACAAACATACTTTCTGTGCTGACTAGAACAACGGATGGTGAATTTTATCGTGCCGAAACTGATCCTAAACGTCAATTTGTCAGTTCGATTGATTCCATGATGAAAGAGACTGTCGTGGATTATGGTAAGAAAGGAAGGGAAGTTTCAAGTTATGCCATTCCAAGCAAAGATTGGTCCGTGCTACCACTAAAGGTTGTAGATGCCGATACCTTAATTCGCTTGAGGGAAGCCGCTGAAAAATTCGAGGTGATTGATGGCGGTTTGGTCATACAAGAAGGCTGGATGTTTGAACAAAATGCTCTATATCAAGAACAAGTTCTGATTGGTAAACGAACTTTGGAACAACTGATTAGATTGTTTAACATTTTGTCAGACATGAGTATTGATAGCACAACCATAAAACGGGCGGCGCGAAAAAATTTAGAAGCGATGATTGGTGAAAAAATTTCCAAAAACGCTGAAATTCAAGAACTCATTGAAAAACGAATGGGACTTCATTTTAATTCCAATATCCTATCTTTTTCCTTCGAGTTGTTTAATGGACTTCTTCCTAGAGAAAAGGCGAGGTTACAAAGTCGTATAGGCAGGGCAGGTAAGAAGTTGAGTAATTTCTTGGAATCGGCTGCCAGTGATTTTCACAAACGACCATTGGTGTGGATGAAATTATCTTATCTTCCGTAGGGCAGAAATCCTATTTTTTCAAAAAATCGGATTTCTATATCATAAGTAGGCATAAATACCCTTTTTTTCAAAAAAGGGTATTTTTTTACACACTTCAAATAACATGAATTTGCAAGAAACAGATTTTTATCGCTGGGCAATGGAAACAGCCCATACTTTGCGAATAGGGCATTATGCAGATGTTGATATGCAACTTGTGGCATTGGAGTTAGAAAAAATGGGAGCCAGTGAACGAAGAGAATTAATTAATCGCTTCGCGGTATTATTAATGCATTTACTCAAGTGGCAATATCAACCAGGTATTCGTTCACGTAGTTGGGAATTAACCATAAAAGAACAACGTAGAGAAATTCAAGATTTGCTTGAAGACAACCCGAGTTTGAAATCTCAATTACCCGTTAAATTAAGCAAAGCATATAGTAAAGCAGTTTTAAAAGCAGAAAAAGAAACAAACTTGCCACAAAAAACTTTTCCAAAAGAATGCCCTTATCAGATCGAACAAATTATGCAAGAAAGTTTTTATCCTAAATAACATAAAGGCAGAAATCCGATTTTTCCAAAAAATCAGATTTCTATTTTTTCAAAAAAGGGTTTTGTAAAAATATGAAATACATCCTTAAAGAACGAATCGGAGATCCCTTATTATTTTGTGGTCGCAAGCAAAAAATGGAATTGCTGCTCAATTGGGTGAATATGATACCTAGAGAAATGGCGAAATCTCGTGCCCTGTTGGGCAGGCGTAAAAGTGGTAAATCCGCCATGATGCAGCGACTGTTTAATATTTTATGGGATCAAAATGGCGCAGTGATTCCATTTTATTTTGAAATGCAGGATCATGATCAATGGTTGTTAGACTTTGTTGATGCTTATTATCGTACCTTTGTCAGTCAGTATTTATCATTTCAAACTCGAACACCGTTAGCCCCAAATAATAGCCCTTGGACATTTGAGCAACTGATTCGGAAGGCAACTAAAATGGGTGATAAACTGATTTTAGAAGATATTAATATCTTCCAAAAATATTTGGCGGATGAAAAAATTGCTCAATCTATGAATTGGGCTTTTAGTGCGCCTGGGAATTTCGCTGGCACTCACAACGCTTTTGTCTTAGTTATGATTGATGAAATCCAGTATATGACAAAATATATTTTTTGGGATAGGGCCCATAAGGTTGAAGGTAGTAATTTGCCCGGTGCTTATCATGGCTTAGTGGAATCAAAAATTGCGCCTATGTTGGTTTCCGGTAGTTATATAGGCTGGATGGTTCAAATGATGCGAGAAATGTTTGTGGGTGGGCGATTGAAACGCACGGAAATTTCTTCCAAATTAACGCCGGCTGAAGGGCTTGAAGCTGTGTATCGCTACGCCGATTTTTATCAACTTGATCTTAGTGATGAAGTTGCAATTACCATTAATCAATTAACGCAAAGTGATCCCTTTTATATCGCGAGTTTGCTTCGTAGTGACTGGGAACAAGCGGATTTTAGTTCGGTAGAAGGGGTGATCAGAACACTAGATTATGAAATTAAAAATCGAGAAGGGGAATTATTTGGTACTTGGTCCGAGTATATTTTATCGACGGTAGAAGAGGTTAATGATCGATATGCTAAACAAATTTTGCTTTTTTTGTCTAAAGAACGCCATAAAGAATGTACCCGAATTGAAATCAGTGATCATCTCGGTGGAAAACTATCAAATGGTGAATTAGAAGCAAAACTGCGTGTCCTTGAATATGGCGATCTAATTACCAAAGGAGTTAGTAATTTCCGTTATAGTGGAATCGCTGATGATATTTTAGATTTGATTTTTCGTGAACTTTATTTAGAAGAAATTGAGCAAGTCAAGCCGGATATTTCAAAAGAATTACATGACAAAGTAGCCGCTTTGAAGAAAGATAAAAAATCACTGCAAGGTACCTTGAATGAATTGAAGGGTCGCCTATTGGAGTTGATTATCTATCGGGAATTAAACAAATACCGTCAAAATGGGAAACCTATCGCGGATTTTCGCAACAGATTTCGCCCTATTTCTAATCAAAAGTATTTGAAAGCAATGGAACCAATACTGATCGCTTGCAGCACCAGTCCATTTCAAAGGGTTTGGATGAATTATTCATTATCGTTACCTCAAACGACAGTGATGGAATTGGATGTTTTTGCCCAGGGTTCAGATCAGAAAAGTTGCTGGGCATTACTATTTGAAATCAAGAATCGTGATGAAAAACAAAGCCCAACTTTAATTGAAGCGCAAGGCTTCGTCACTAAAATTGAGGGCGTGAAACAACAACTTGCTGAACTGGATAAGTCTATTCAGTTTATTTGCCCTGTTTATTTGAGTGCAAAGGGCTTTAAGACTTCGGTTGAAGAGTGGTTGCATGAACAAGGGGTGTTGACGGCAGATTTAGAAAGTTGGGAAAATTCAAATTAGGATCGTGCATGAAATAACTTCGTCAAATCAAAGTCAAAACCAGACCTGCCAGGTTAAAACAAAACCTGGCAGGTCAAGAGCAGCGTCCAAACTTGATTTTGACCTGGCAGGTTTTCTTCCTGCCAGGTCTGGTTTAGTTTTCGAGGTTTCCGCTATACTCATAAGTAAATTTGGCTAACAGAGGTGACATCATGGCGTATAGTGATTTTAAAACGTTCGATCAAGTGAATCAGAAATTAGGAATTGTCATCCAAGGTGATAATGAACTCTATCGTCATATTGAGCCGGTTCAATTGACACACTGGTTTATCGATACCATGAAAATGGCTTATACGAAAGCCATTCAAATCAATACCGAAAGTTCACGACAAGCGTTGATTGTCGATAATGTACTTATGGAGTTAAACCAACATGTGACAATCAGCTTTTTTTTGGAAAACACGTTTAATGTAGATAGGAACAAGGGTCTTACTGGAAATCCTGACGGGCTCATCAGTAAGGGTGATAACCAAATTTATATCACCTCACCGGTTGTGGTCCTCGTTGAAGCGAAAAAATCTGATTTAGGCAGTGGATTGCCTCAGTGTATTGCTGAAATGGAAGCGGCGAGAATATTCAACGAACACAAAGAGAATCCGATTTCTCCTATCTATGGTGTCGTGACTGACGGGGTACTCTGGCAATTCTTATCACTCCAGGATAACATTGTGACCATTGATAGTTCTTTTTACAATTTCGATGATGGTAGCAAGATCGTGGGAATACTAAAATTTTTCGTGGAAAATAGCAGTACATAAGGCAGAAATCCGATTTCTTCAAAAAAGGGTATTTTTTTATAACGTGGAGTACTACATATGAATAAAACATCACCTCCAATTATACAATTGGAAGGGATTGAAAAATGCTATTCTTGTCTTGAAAATGGTCAAAAAGTTAAAGTACTTAACAAGATTAATCTTTCAGTTCGCCAAGGGCAATTTGTCGTTATCAAGGGGGAGAGCGGTTCTGGTAAAACGACTCTTCTACGCATTCTCGGTCTGACTGACAAAAATTATGACGGGAATTATATTTTATCAGGACATATCATCCAAGAGCATAAAACTTCATTGCCAGGGTGTGTTCAAGAAGAGATACGTGCGAATCACATTGGTTTTATCTTTCAAGAGGACCGTTTACTTGAATACTTAACCGTAGAGGCTAATATAGAGTTACCACTGGCTATTCACCGCTCTTCAAAAGAGAAGTATCATCTTCTCAAGGAATTAACCAACGAAGTTTATACTGAAAAAGAAGAGCCTGGTAAATTATTAAAAAGGAAGAGATGGCTAAGTGGTGGACAACGACAGCGTGCAAGTATTCTACGCGCCCTAGCGAACGCCCCCCAGTTCATATTGGCAGATGAACCGACAGCCAATCTTGAACCGGCGCGAAAAGAGCAGATTCTTCAACTTTTTAAGAAACTGTGTCAAGCAGGGCATACCATTATTGTTGTTTCTCACGACAGCATATTTGAAAATGCTGATGTGGTTTATGAGTTAAAAGAGGGTTGTCTCATACGGCAACCAAACTCTACAATGCCTGAAGAAACGTGTGTTATTGATGTTGATAACTTGACTCATAACATAAAACAAGTAAAAATACCTACCAAAACTAAACTATGGGGAGGTTTAAAACCAAAAACTCCTCTGAGTTTACAGTTTGGTATTGCCACAAAGGATTTATTTCGGAACATTATCTTTACATTACTGATAGTGGGTGCCCTTATTTTAGGTAGTTTTCAAGCAACGGTTTTTCTTTCTTTACATGCTGGCACAAATGTCTTGATTGATGATAAGATCAGGGAGGGTTCCAAACTCACCAGAATTCGTATCACGACAAAATATCTCACCCAATCTGAACGCTTTCCCGATATGGCAGATATCCAAGGCATAAAGGGTGTTTTAGAAGTGGTTCCTAGAAGGGAGGGCATTTATCGCATCAAAGATAAACGCGGAAGGGACAGGTATGAAACCCTATTTGGATTGGAAAATAATGACCCAGAGTACCAACAACTGGTTTTTACTGCTGGTGGCAAAATGCTTGCAGATCATACATTAGAAGTGATTATGTCCGAAAGAAGTATAAAAAGGCTGTTTGATGTCCCTGACGACAAAGTGACTGATGAATTTCGTTCTTCCCTTATTGGGAAGTATTTACGGTTCTCAATAGCCAGAACTCGGGATCCTCACATGAAAGTTGAAAGCTTTCTGGGTGACGATGTTCCCATGGAAGTTTTTAAATTTAAAATGAAGCTTATTGGTATTGTTGCCCAAGCTGAGTCTGAACGCAATTTTTATTTTCCCATGCACACCCAATTGGTATTTGAACGATGGCGTTTAGACGAGCAAAGGCAATTTAAGATACCGATGTTCAGTAATAAGAAAACTTGGATGGCTGATGAGAACACTCTCCATAAATTGATCGAATACCCCTGGGCTGAAAGTGCTCATATCTATTTGAAGACAATTGACGATGTGATTCCTGCATATACCGAGTTAACAAGTATGGGCTATGAGCCTTATGCAGAAATATTCAATTACCAATGGCTAATAGATACCCGTCATCTCGCACAATATGTGCTAATGGGATTAGTGGGTTTAGCAGCAATGATAGGCGGATTGATTATTATCAATAATATCTTGACTAGCATCAAGATTAGGCAAAAAGAAATCATTCTCTTTAAGTTATTAGGTATGAGAGATGGTGATGTCACCGCCATTTACCTCTGGAATACCATCATGGCAACGATTATTGGCACCCTATTAGGTTTTCTATTGGGAACTTTAGTCGTATCTGGTTTGGCAGAATGGGCTGCTACCTATTATGGAAATACGGATTTTGCCAGGATATTTGCCCCAACGACACCTTTCTTTTGGTGGATAATGCTAGGAGGTGTTATTTTAGCGATTTTAGCCGCCATTATTCCTGCTTACAAAGCGGGTAGATTAGATCCGATAAAGGGTTTTGAACATTGATTAGCATCTGATGACAGAAATACCCTTTTTTCAAAAAAGGGTATTTTTTTAATACCCAAAAAATGTAATAATCATAACGAATTATGTCAATAAAATTACCTTACGGCATTAGCAATTTGCTCAGTTATTTGGCAGTCGAATTGATACGACGACTAGAGAGAGTACTTTTGAAGAGTTTTTAAGGAATGTGGTTAGTGGCGTTCATCGCTTTCACTTCGCCAATGAAATTATGGCGTTTAATTTTGACCATTTTTCCGAGTTTGTCAGTCGCAATTGGAGAATTTGAAAAGTTGGGTAATTGTATTTGTCGGTGATAAGGCAATGGTGGTTGAGGAGGTTTAATAAAAAATAGGTTCAAAATGGTATTTCTTTATCATGAAAAGGTTTTTAAACAATGAATATTGCAAACAAGAGAACTTGTTCAATTTTATCGTTTTGTCTCCTAATAGCATCACTAAGTGCTTGTAATGGTGTTGAGGATGACATTACTCCATTTGTTGCGGTCAAACAGGCAACACTTGTTGAAAATGGAAAACAGAAAATTTCTGATAAGTCATCATGTCGCACCGCTAATAAGGTTCTGTGGAATGCCCCGCACACAGGATGGTATTGGGGAAGTTATGCTGGCAGAACTTCTTTATTTGATAGAACAAAAATGGGGAAATTTAATTGTGCTGTGTCGGGTTATAATTGTAAGCTAACACATGCTATATGTGATAGAACTCAAGGTGTTTTTAAGTTGGTTCAGATAAATAAAATCCAATTAGAAAAAACATTGATGGCAACAGTTAAAGATTGTAAGAAGAAAGTTCAATTATATAAGCCTGATGAATTGCTAGGTGCTGTACCGAATGGTGTGGCAACTTTGTCCATTGAGAGTCAGGGGAAATCTGCAATAGTTGATCAAATCAGTGGTGGATTTTTGGAGATTAAACTGGAACCCATATTTTTCAATGTCAAAGCTGAAAGCAGTGATAAAGTAGATGTGAATATTATTATCATCGCCAATCAACATGCTTTAAGCCTTACTGATTTTAATCATTGGAAAGGAAATTGGGGAAGTAATCCTATTGATCGTTTTTTGCGTCGAAAAATAACTTGGATTTCTATTAACAATGATGCGACTATCAAAAAAGGAGGCGTATTTGACTCTTTTAAAAAGTTAAATGATTTGGCTAAAAAAGATAGCGAAATGGTTGCTAAACTAAAAAGAACAGATGTTTTTTTAAATCTATCCCAATATCTCTCAACCAATCTAACAGAAAAGGTAGATTATCTGATTTTTATTAAAGATAAATGGAGTGCCTATCATGGTATTGATGAATTGATTGATGAAATTAACAAGTTAGGCGTACCTATAGATATTTTTTCAACCAAGACGGATAGCGCAAGTCGATATTTTTTTGATGCTTTAATTGGGGAAACGGGTGGGATTTACCGTGAATCATCTAAGCGTAATCGCATTATTTTTAATGATCTCAACATTTCTAGTCGTATTAATGATAAACTCAGAACACGTATTATTCGTTCATTACGTACTCAAGGACGCGATTTAGGGGAAGAAGCAACGATAAGATTTGTTGTGAAAGAAAGCGATGCGGCATTTGAAATGACTAATAATCTTTTAGATAATCATGCACAAGTGATGTTGACCGTTTTGAAATTGTTAACGTGTCTTGCTGAAAATCCACAAAATGTTTCTCAAACACTTAAAGAAAGAATGGCGACACTTGGCTTACCTTATGAAGAAGAAAAGCTTTTAAAGCAGTTGTTTAATGAGTGGTTTTTTGGTTTCGAGTTATCCCTTTCCAGTCCATTAGCTGAAAAAAGCTTAGTTGATATTGTGTTTGACGTAGGAGATACATCAACTGGGCTATATCAAACACTCACAAACGCAATTATTTCACTGGAAACAATCATGAAAAATGCAGGAAATGGAAAAACAGAATGTCATGTTTATAAAGTGCCATTTAATATTTTTTCGCTTCCTATACGCCCTACAAAATAATGTAGTATAAATTAATTATTAATTCAAATTTGGATACTATGCATAAACCTTATTTTTTAAATCATGGTATTGATAAAAAATCAAGATATTCCCGTGAGCGTTTAATTCAACGCTTGCACACCCAAGGCATTAAAAGCCAAAATGTTTTGGAGGTTATGCGTATAACGCCTCGGCATCTTTTTGTTGATAGTGCTTTATCTGATCATGCCTATACTAATCACGCTTTACCAATTGGACAGGGTCAAACCCTATCCCAACCTTATATTGTCGCTCGTATGACAGAAGCTTTATTAAGTCAAGGAACGATTGATAGTGTGTTAGAAGTGGGTACAGGTTGTGGTTATCAAACGGCGATATTGGCTCAATTAGTAGGTAAAGTATATAGTGTAGAGCGGATTAAAAGCTTATCTGAAAAAGCTCATAAACGCTTGAATTATTTAGGAATAGATAATGCGCAGTTGCATTATAGTGATGGTCAGTGGGGATGGGCGAAAGATGCACCTTATCAAGGTATCATGGTTACAGCAGCACCGGTCAAGATACCTCATGCTTTATTAGAGCAATTAGCTATTGGGGGATGTTTAATCATTCCAGTGGGCCCACCAAATCAACAAGTATTAATGAAAATTATTCGTAACCGTATCCATTATGAGCAATATCAACTGGATGATGTTAGTTTTGTTCCATTGCGTCAAGGTTTAAACTAAAATTGAGTTTATTATTAAGACATCAAGATAGTTTTTTTGATATTATGAAGAAAAGGGCTTTTAAAATACTTTTATTCTTTTCGGGGCTGAGCCTCTTGCTGGTTTTTTTTATGCTATATCATAATACTCATGAAAAAAACCAAATTGAGCAAGCGACTCAAATTAGGATAAAACAAGTGACACGAAATGCAGTAGAGCAAATAGATACCATGTTGAGTCAAGTGTTGTCCATTGCCAACGCCCTGGCAAATGATCTCGGTAGTGGCAAATTGTCTCGAACTCAGATTATTGTTCAATTAGAAAAATACATGGAAATCACGCCTCATCTATTTGGAATTGGCGTGGCGTATGTTCCTTATATTAATAATCTTCAACAGCGGCGGCAATCGCCCTACTATATTAATAGACAGGGCTCATTACCCAGCGAAAAACCGGAATCGCTCCAACATTTCACTGTACCTTGTTCTGATACTCGTAAAATGCCAACCTGTGTTGTTTTTGTAGAATATACCTTGGATGAGATCCAATCTTTAATGAAGACACTTAGGTTTGGTCAGACCGGTTATAGTTTTATTCTTTCAAAACAAGGGTTTTTTATTAGCCACCCAATTGATAAATATGTCAAAGAACATAAAACGATTTTCGCGATTGCTGAACTTCAGAACGATATATTGCTTAAAAAGCTAGGTGAGCGAGCTTTTAATAAAGAAAGCGGCATGATAGATTATAAGAATAATAAGACTGGACAATCTGCTTGGCTATTTTATCAACCGATTCCAAGCACCGGCTGGCTAATCGGTACGCTTGTCCTTAAAAATGAAATGCTCACTCAAACGATAGCGTTACCCTATCAGCAAATAAAAATAGGTTTTGGGTTCATTGTATTTATAGTGTGTTTATTGGCACTCCTACTGCGTGCTGATGAGGGAAATAGTTTGTGGGTAGTGATGTATTCTGCTTCTATGCTATTATTAATTAGTTTAGGGTTAGTTTGGTGGTTTCTCGTGCAAAGTGTTTCGCTTCCAAAAGGAGATAAAGGTACAATTATTGTCGATCAAGCAGGTTTACAGCAATTTTTATTTGCTAATCGCCAGCAAAACGTATCTCAAGCGTCACCAAACTATATTCCGACTGGGGTTTCTATTGAATCCATTAAATTCTCTGATGACAATCATGTGATTTTAAGCGGTCATATTTGGCAAAAGTACCATGATGAAATTCATAAGGGAATCGCGCGCGGTTTTATCTTGCCAGAAGCAGGTTTTCCGATGAAAATAACTGATGCTTATCGTGATAGGGTAGATCAAACGGAAGTGATTGGATGGTTTTTTGAAGGAGCTATGCGCCTACAGTTTGACTATTCAAATTACCCATTAGATGCTAGAAAAATTAGTTTATTAATACATCACCCAGAAATTGAAAAAAATGTGTACTTAATACCGGATATAGAAGCTTATAAATCGACAAACCCCAGCACACTTCCTGGCATTAAACACCATGTAGTCGTAGCTGATTGGCTTATGAAAAGTAGCTTTTTTCATTATCAAACGCTTTTAGCCAAAAATGATATGTCCCATTTTTACTTTACGGCTTTTATGCAAAGGGACTTACTAAAACCTTTTCTGACTAGTTTGTTACCTCTTATTATGGTAGCGAGTATGCTATTTGCTATTCTACTACTTTTAGGGCGCGTGGGTGAATTTGCTAACATCGTTGCTCCTTTAGTGGCTTTATTTATTGGCGTTATCCTGGCACATATTGGGTTGAGAAAAGAAATACAGGTATCTGGCTTATTTTTTATTGAATATTATTATTTAGTGATGTATATTGCTATTTTGCTTGTTGCTGCTATTTATTTTATTTTTCATAGCAACAAACCGTTCTATTTTATCCAATATCGTGATGGCTTAGTCGCAAAACTGCTATTTTTGCCGTTAATTTTGGTAAGCCTTTTGGGAATAACTATCTTGGTTAATGGTTAATGGAAGAAAGTTCACTGATATAGATGTTCAGATAAATATTTTTGCTTTAAGACCTGCCAGGTTTTGAAAACCTGGCAGGTCTGATAACTTTTATTTTCCTGAAAAAGTATAGACTTGTTCATAAATAATTTACTGACAACTGATAATTAAACTATGCACACTCACATCAAAGCGGCTTTAGCCGTCACATTTTATTTCGTTGTGGCATTGAGCATCGTTCTCACATTCACTATTTTTTATCTTATTGAAACTGGAAATGCTGATATTGAAGAATATCAGACTATGGAACTTGATAGAATCAAAAACGCCCTCAAAGACCATGTTGATATTGCTTATGCAATGATGGATAACCACTTTAAAAATGCCCATGATAAGGCTTATTTAGAAAAATACTATGCTCGTCGTTTGACGAACGTTATTGACATGGCTGAAACGGTCCTCAAGTCGAAGGCTGAAGCTGTCAAACAGGGAAAGATAACCGAACTTGAAGCTAAAGCTCAAGCAGCAGCAGAAATATCAAATTTCCGATATGACAATGGCGAAGGATATATTTGGATTACCGATACCAATTCCCCTTTTCCCAAAATGATCATGCATCCTACTGAACCATCACTTGACGGTCAGATAATAGAATACTCCAAATATAATACTGCCCTGGGTAAGGGGCAAAATCTTTTTGTCGCCGCCGTAGAAATTTGCCAAGCACATGGCAAAGGTTTTGTTGATTATCTTTGGCCAAAAAAATCCACGACAGGTACAAATCATGAGGCCCTTAAACTGGCTTATGTCAAGTTATTCAGGGAATGGAATTGGATTATGGGTACCGCTACTTATGTTGATGATGCCGGTATTGATGCCATGGAAAAAATCAAAAATGACATTAGGCAAATGAGATATAACAATGGAATGGGATATTTTTGGATAAGCAATAGCACCAAACCTGATCTCAAGATGATAGTTGAACCTAACATGTCCCAGCTTGAGGATCAGATTTTGGAGAATGGCAAAGTTAAGGATTTGATCAAGTCTGCTATTGAAATTTGCGAAGCAAAAAATGGAAGTGGCTTTACCAAAAAATATATGTGGCCCAAATCAAATACGAGTGGGTTGACTGACGAGGCTAAAAAATTGTCTTATGTCAAGTTACACCAACCTTTAGGTTGGATTGTGGGAACGGGTGACTATATAGATAGTTTAGATCAAATAATTGCTGATAAAAAAGCACGTATTGAGCAACAAATTACTTTTTTAATTTGGATAGCCGTTATTTCCGTTGTTGTTTTTCTATTGATTAGCTTACTGTTCCGTCAAGTTCTAGCTCAACGTTTTTCAAGAATACAGTCCATAGCAAAGTCACAGCAGACTCCGCCTTCTATAACACCGGCTTCATCCTCAGTCGTCAAACCACAAATTGCCCCTGTGGCAAGGCATAAAGTGAAGGGGGTGACTAAAGAAATACCTGTCATGCCTCAAATGTCGGAGCAAGGTACGTTACGGACAGATGAGTGCATAAAGATGGTTCAAGAAATTAGCAAAACGCTGATAACAGAACAATCCCAATTATTAGCCGCCGCCCTACACGGCACTTTTCCAAATAAAAATGCTAATCAACGGCATGAAGTAGAAATTGTTAGCAAGGAACATGAAGTGATTAATGAAAGTAAACAAATCACTGATGAAGTCAAACAATTAGCCAATCATACTTATCAAACGATTGAGGAGGTGAAAAAGATGGTTGAAGCGAATCAACTACCTTCTCAAGCGACTAATCAAGCGACTAATACGGTAGATATTGCCCAATTCAATAAGGTGATGGGTAATTTAAATAAGATGGTTGCTAATTAGTGCTTGACCGATAATCCAGGCGCAAACCTGCCAGGTCTTAAAGACCTGGCAGGTTTTTAGCTAAAAAAACCTCCACTTGTCCCGCTGTTTTGCGACGAATAATTTGCCAAGTTGCCGGTAAACTTGGTTTTCCAAAACAGCGTTCTGATTCTAAATAAATATGGGCATTGGGATTAAGCCAGCCAGATTGTTCTAATAAGGTACAACATGGCGTGAGTAAATCACTCCCAAAGGGCGGATCCAAAAAAACAATATCAAAAGTAGAAGCGGTCCCTTTAAGAAAGCTTAGGGCATCGGTATTTATAACATTTAGGTTATCAGTCGCCAATTTGGCGACCTGTTGCCTTAAATTTTGTACCATATCGCGTTCTTTTTCAACTAAATAAATTTGTTTGGCACCGCGTGAAGCGGCTTCGATGCCTAAAGCACCTGTACCGGCAAATAAATCTAAACAACGGCTCCCAGGTAGCTGCATGGTTAACCAATTAAATAAGGTTTCACGTACCCGATTTGATGTTGGACGCAGCCCTGGTTTATCCTGCACTAACAACATACGCCCCCGCCATTGTCCCCCAATGATTCTTATTTTTCCATTCATTTCGCTATATACCTAAAAACGGTCGCCATCTAAAAACTAAAGCTGTTGTTTGAGCCGACGAATTCTTTGATAGGATTCATCAATGCGCTTGTCGCTAATCGTACCATTTTGAACCAAACCTTTAATAATCGCAATGACGCGCTTTGCAATGTCTGGCTCAAAAACGCCTGTATTATTACCAATCACAATAACATCAACCCCGGCTTCAATCGCTAAAGCAACAGCAGTTTCTAATCCATAATGATTAGCAATCGCCCTCATTTGCATGTCGTCAGAAAAAACGACTCCGTTGAAATTCAACTCTTTACGCAGTAGTCTCGTCATCGTGTGTTTGGAAAGAGTAGCCGGATAATGGGGATCTATTTTCCTATTAAACACATGCGCTGTCATAATCGCATCGACTTCCCCGGCTTGAATCATTTTGACATAAGGCTCTAATTCAATCGGCGACCAAGTATTAGTGACATCGGCAACGCCAATGTGTGAATCACTGGTTGAACTGCCATGTCCAGGAAAATGTTTAGGGGTACAAAGCACTTTTTGCTGACGGTGAGCTTTGATAAATTCAATAGCGTGTTTTGCGACGATATTAGGATCGGTAGAAAAACTACGTTCTTTTTTCGCAATAATCGGGTTATTAGGATTCGTGTTGACATCCACCACCGGGGCAAAGTTGAGGTTAACACCTAATCCCGACAAGGTTTGAGCCATTTTGGTAGCTTGTTGATAGGTAAACGCTAAATCGTCTTGTTCCCCTAAATATTGATGTGATACGGTGGCAGGAAAACCATACTTTTCAGATAAGCGGTTAATTTTCCCCCCCTCATAATCAATACCAACCAGTAAGGGAATTTTGGCATAAGCTTGTAAAGCCTTAGTCAATGCCTTAACTTGCAGGGGCGATTGAATATTACGTATTGGCTGTTTTTGGGCAATGTCATAATCATAAAGCAAAACACCGCCTATATGACGATCCTGTATATCCTGCACAATAGGTGCTTGATCTTTCAAGGTGATGCCCCGAAATCCGACTAGTAGCATTTGCCCAATTTTGACTTCTAGACTAACATTGCTCACACTCTGTATTGTTTCTATTGGTAATTTTGTTTCTTTTGGCAAAGAAGCCTGGCAGCCAGTGAGCAATGCGATTGCTGCAATGTTTAACTTGATGAAGTCGCGGCGTGAAGATGTGTATTTCATTTTTTGTTATCCTAACGTAAATTGATAGCCTTTTAACTTGCAAAACTTTCAAGCCAAACCTGCCAGGTTTAAAAAACCTGGCAGGTTTAGTTTTCGAGTATTATTTAATTTTCGTTACTTATTTTGTGAATTCTAAAATTCAGCAAATTCTGATTCAGACAAAGTGTGAAAAATAATCGGCAAAACTATGTTAGACTTAACCGCGATATTTTGCATTTTTCTGTTATAATCCGTCAAAATGACTGAATCGGAGTTATCATTATGAACTGGGTGGATTTGAGTCTTATTGCGCTTATTTTGCTATCGACTGTTATCAGTTTCTTTTACGGATTCGTTAAAGAACTTTTTTCGTTTTTGAGTTGGTTTATTTCATTTATAATCGCATTTATTTTTTTAGATGAATTAGCCGGTTTATTGACAACATTCATTCCTTATGCTGATTTGCGTTTAGGATTAGCATTAACAAGCTTGTTTTTTATTAGTTTTATTCTTCTTGAATGGATCGGTTATTTGATCCTTAACTCTATTGGGAAAACTCAACTCTCTATACCAGATCGTTTTTTAGGGATGGTATTTGGTATGGCGCGGGGTAGTATTATCATTACCCTTATCATCTTATTGGCGGGACTGACTCACCTACCAACTAAAGCGATATGGCAACAATCGGTGGTTATTCACTATTTTCAACCCATTGTTTTGGAATTGCGTAGTTATTGGCCACTTGATATTGCAACCCAATTCAATTTTGAACCGCCGTCTAAATGGAAATCATTTTTTTAGCATTAGAGCCGTTAGTGGAGCTACTTTATGTGTGGAATCATTGGGATTGTTGGACAATCAAAAGTCAATCAAGCTTTATATGATGGGTTGACGATGTTACAACATCGGGGGCAAGATGCCGCCGGGATTGTCACATACAAGAATAATCGTTTGTATCTGCGTAAAAATAATGGGCTAGTGCGAGATGTATTTCACACTCGCCACATGCTGAATTTGCGCGGCAAGATGGGTATTGGTCATGTGCGTTATCCAACAGCCGGCTGTGAATCAAGTGCTGAAGCACAACCGTTTTATGTCAATTCACCTTATGGTATTGCTTTAGCGCATAATGGCAATTTGACTAATGTCGAAGCTCTGAAAAATGATTTATTTCGAGAGGGTTTACGCCATATCAATACTGATTCTGATTCTGAAGTTTTACTCAATGTTTTTGCCCACGAATTACATAAATTAAAAAAATTACAGATAAATCAAAACGATATATTTAAAGCAGTGCGGGGTATCCATAAACAATGTCGGGGAGGATATGCGGTAATAGCAATGATTACCGGCTTAGGTATTCTTGCTTTTCGAGACCCTTATGGTATTCGTCCCATTGTGTTTGGTAAACGCCAAACTGAAGCTGGGATGGAATATATCATTGCCTCGGAAAGTGTCGCAATTGATGTCCTCGGATTTGAGTTAGTCCGTGATATTGCCCCCGGTGAAGCCATTTTTATCACTGTTGATGGACAATTGTATACCCATCAATGCGCTGATAGCCCTATTCACTCGCCTTGTATTTTTGAAATAGTTTATATGGCACGCCCCGATTCCATCATGGATGGAATATCAGTATACAAAGCTCGCCTACGCATGGGTAAAACCCTGGCGAAAAAAATTCTACGTCTTTATCCTAAGCATGATATTGATGTTGTTATTCCTGTTCCTGATACCAGTCGCACTGCTGCAGTGCAATTGGCTTATATCCTCAACCGCAAATACCGCGAAGGGTTTGTCAAAAATCGCTATATTCCACGCACTTTCATTATGCAAGGGCAAAGTTTGCGTCAAAAATCGGTGCGCCAAAAGCTCAACGCCATTAACTTGGAATTTAAAAATAAAAATGTCTTGCTAGTAGATGACTCCATCGTGCGTGGTACAACTTGCCAACAAATTATCCAAATGGCACGTGATGCAGGTGCTAAGAAAGTATATTTTGCTTCAGCCGCTCCCCCCGTTCGTTATCCGAATGTCTATGGCATAGACATGCCATCCGTTCAAGAATTACTTGCCCATAATCGTACCACTGAAGAAATTGCTCAACTCATTGGTGCCGACTGGCTAATTTATCAGGATTTAGAAGATTTAATTGCTTGTACCCGCAATAAAAACATTAAACAATTCGATACTTCCTGCTTTACCGGTCACTACGTCACTCGCGATATTGATCAAAATTATCTTGACCAGCTTGAAAAGCATCGCAATAATGCAGAAAAAATGAAGCGTCAAGGTTGCGACACTGAATTGCTTGATTTAAATCATGCTGTTTAAATTTGATGTTTAAATTTTTCTCGTTCCCATTTGAGCTTAGAAATCCGATTTTTTTAAAAATCGGATTTCTTTACCCTTATGGCATTGGGCGATAACAAAGGTTCGCCCTTATTCTACATCAGGATATCCCGTGTATCCATTAAAATTTTCCCCAACTTATTTTTACCATTACCATTTTGACCGCAACCCCAATAATAATCCTTGGGAGCGTTTTCAATTAATTTGTCATGCCCTGTACTTAGTAGCAATTCTTTAAGATCCTCATGAGCACGGAACTTTGCCAAAACAGCCTCTCTCATAATATCGTCTTTGACAATTTCCCAATCGGCGCGTAAAGGTAAAGAGCGAGTACGACCTAATTCTTTGGCTTGTTTAGGCGTTGCGGCTGTACGAATAACTTCTTCTTGTGGCAACCCCGAAAATTTTTGAGCTTGAAAATAATGTTCTACAGTTGCCCAAAATTTATTTTTGAGGTTAAAACCATATTGGGAAAAATTTGAAAATTCAAAAAATTTATTTGAATTTGAATAAAAATAAATAGCCATAGTTATTTTTTGAAATCAGAATCAGGTGGGCAACAACCCACCTAAAAATTTACATCAAATTAAGGTTACACAGTTAATGAACTCTTTGCTGCTCAATACCTATACAAAGATTTTATATATCTGCCTACTTATAAACCCACATCCTTTAAAACTTGTTTCACCTTAGAAAAGCGAAGCACAACTTTACTAGCAGTGCTAGTCGAGGTACTGATAGCAGACAAAAATTCATTATCATTAAGCATCATCTCCCTAGCCGCTTTAATAATCGCAGCTCTATAGGGTTTCAGTGTTTGCCATTCATAATCTGCCAAAGCATTCCCCCAAGTTTCAAACAAAGCACGGTTGATCGGATAAGATTTATAACTATTCGGCAACCATTTTCTAAAAGCATGGCTCCCAAACAACTTTTGTGCATTTAACATAGCACGTTTAAACTCAATCGCTAATTGCTTTAACGTTTCGTCTGACAATTCCGTATCAATTATCCGCGAGATTTCCGTGAGAAAGCTATTCATGGTTTTTATCGGGGCATAATCTTTTTCTATACTTTCAATAATACGAAACGCACAAAAACGTAAGATAACTTCCCGGTCAACCATTCTAACATGTTCACGTAAATTATTATTCGTGGCGTTATTGAATTCTTCACTCGCCGCCAGTTGCTTCAAAAAATTCCGTGAACGTTTTTTGCTCATACAATGACGAATTTCTTGAGCATTTAACGGGCTACCGCCAGTATTGATTCTCTTAAAAATATCAAATTTTACTTTACTTGGGGTTTGTGGATCAATAACATTCGCCAAAATTTGCGTGTTATAAATGCGTCTTGCCCACCGTGTTCCTTCAATCTCCTTAAAATACTTTTTACCAACTTCTTTCTGAAGATATTCAAGTCTATCTAACTTATAACCATTTTTACTACTTTTCACATAATCATAGATAGCTGATAGCCTCTGTAATCCATCAACAACTAGCATTTTGCCATCATCATCAGCGGAAAAGTAGAAAGCGGGCAATGGAATATGTAGCAATAATGACTCAATTAATCTGGATTTTTGTTTCTGAGTCCAAACTTGACGACGCTGGAAATCAGGTGCCAGTTGCAAATCTCCATCATTAATCATATCAATCATATTGCGTACTGAAAAAACTTTAGCGTCAACACGAATCCGTTTTGGATCCCAGGGGGAAGAAATGCTTTCTTCATCATCATCATCAAACGTTTCAAGCTCTACTCCGGTTCCTTTATAATTCTCAATTTCTTCCGTAATTATTGTACCCTGGTTTGGTGACATAATTATCCTTTATCAATAAATTTCTAAACAAAATCAATAACTTAGGTTCCACCTGTGGTAACTTTCAATCATTGACAGATATAAAAAATTATTTCATGACGATTCCTAAAAGAATCACTTGTAAGCGTTTGCAATAACTATTCCGCAAAAGTCAGGTATAAAAATTTATATAGTTTAACATAGTTGCACGTATCAGCTTCATCAGGATGACTGATTCATAACCACTATATAATCCTTGTCGTTATCGTTTGCTTTTAGAAAAAACTTGATCATCAAGTATATAGAAAAGAATTTATAAACAGATTAAAAAATGGGCTTACCTATCCAACATAATTTACCTTTAACAATTTAATAAGACCAATGTTCTATATTATAGAGCCCTTAGGCAACGTTCCAGATTGACATTTTGAAATTAGGAACTAGGAATTATGAATTAGGAATTGGGAATTGGGAATTTAAAAGTCGATAGCCAGGTAGGTTGGGTTAGATTTTTTTGCGCAACAAAAAAACGTAACCCGACATTAACCTACAATTCTTGTAACAACGTTTGCAAAGCCATTCTTACTGCCTGTTCACGAACACTTTGACGCTCTCCAAAGTGGATTTCTTTGTGGCAAAACTTATGTTGGTTTTAGAATGCAATGGCTATTGCCACCGCTATTATGATGATGAACAAGAACAGGTGCGAGAAAAGTTGATTACGCAAAAGTATAGCCTAGTTCGTTTTCATCACAAGGTAAGCATGGAAACACTTTTCAATGGCATTTTGCAAGCTAAACCTGGTATGATGGTTAGGTTAAATGCCCTTTAATATTAACTCGTTAGAGGCACAAGTGCCAATTATTCAGAGATACTTTTACAGAGAGGTATATTATGGTAGAACGACAAGCTGTCTATTATGGACAAGTTGAGTTAATACCCGGCATTGTTTGTGATGGGTATGTGTTGGAAGATGATACTGCTGTGATGGGTATAATTGGAACAGCAGAACTTTTATCCTTGCATTATAAAGTTTTGCAGAACATTGCGACTAAAGGTATCCCAAAAACCCTTGAACCCTTTGTTGACAAGGGTTTGAACAATGCGACTAAAACGGTTACAGTGGTTGCACAAAACAGTCATCATAAAGGGCGGAAAATTAAAGTTTATGATAGCTTTTATATCGAATCTTTGATACGTGCTTATGCTTTTGCCTTGGCAAGTGATAAACTCCGCAAAGCACAACATCACATTGGAAAAAGATGTGTTTTTTTAATGGGTTCACTGGTACGTACTGCATTAGATGTAGCTATCAAACAAGCCTGCGGACTTTCCCCCGACATTCAACAAACCGCTCAAAAGAATTACATAGACGCAGTCAAACTCATCAAAGACTTTGGGTTTACTTGTTCCGTTGATAACGATATTGCTATCAAAAAGGATATTACTCAATTCCTTGAGGTGCCGGAAAGCACCCTCAACAGTTTTCTTAGGAAACACAAAGGTGATATTGAGCCGCTGAAATTGGATGCAGCAACCATTCGCTCTTTTGGGGGTAAAGCTTCGCGGATGAACGGATATTATTTGGATGATGTTGCCAAAATCGCTTTAAGCATGGATAGTATCAAAGGTATCAAACTCAAAAATAAGGTTTTTGGTCAAGTTGGCAGCTTTGCTAAACCGAGTACTTCATTGGAAGTTCAGTGGCGCGAAGTGCTATCTAAAGTTTTTGAGGGCTTTGATTTGCATTTTAACTATCCGATTGGTCCATATAAAGTGGATTTCTTTGTGGCAAAACTTATGTTGGTTTTAGAATGCAATGGCTATTGCCACCGCTATTATGATGATGAACAAGAACAGGTGCGAGAAAAGTTGATTACGCAAAAGTATAGCCTAGTTCGTTTTCATCACAAGGTAAGCATGGAAACACTTTTCAATGGCATTTTGCAAGCTAAACCTGGTATGATGGTTAGGTTAAATGCCCTTTAATATTAACTCGTTAGAGGCACAAGTGCCAATTATTCAGAGATACTTTTACAGAGAGGTATATTATGGTAGAACGACAAGCTGTCTATTATGGACAAGTTGAGTTAATACCCGGCATTGTTTGTGATGGGTATGTGTTGGAAGATGATACTGCTGTGATGGGTATAATTGGAACAGCAGAACTTTTATCCTTGCATTATAAAGTTTTGCAGAACATTGCGACTAAAGGTATCCCAAAAACCCTTGAACCCTTTGTTGACAAGGGTTTGAACAATGCGACTAAAACGGTTACAGTGGTTGCACAAAACAGTCATCATAAAGGGCGGAAAATTAAAGTTTATGATAGCTTTTATATCGAATCTTTGATACGTGCTTATGCTTTTGCCTTGGCAAGTGATAAACTCCGCAAAGCACAACATCACATTGGAAAAAGATGTGTTTTTTTAATGGGTTCACTGGTACGTACTGCATTAGATGTAGCTATCAAACAAGCCTGCGGACTTTCCCCCGACATTCAACAAACCGCTCAAAAGAATTACATAGACGCAGTCAAACTCATCAAAGACTTTGGGTTTACTTGTTCCGTTGATAACGATATTGCTATCAAAAAGGATATTACTCAATTCCTTGAGGTGCCGGAAAGCACCCTCAACAGTTTTCTTAGGAAACACAAAGGTGATATTGAGCCGCTGAAATTGGATGCAGCAACCATTCGCTCTTTTGGGGGTAAAGCTTCGCGGATGAACGGATATTATTTGGATGATGTTGCCAAAATCGCTTTAAGCATGGATAGTATCAAAGGTATCAAACTCAAAAATAAGGTTTTTGGTCAAGTTGGCAGCTTTGCTAAACCGAGTACTTCATTGGAAGTTCAGTGGCGCGAAGTGCTATCTAAAGTTTTTGAGGGCTTTGATTTGCACTTTAACTATCCGATTGGTCCATATAAAGTGGATTTCTTTGTGGCAAAACTTATGTTGGTTTTAGAATGCAATGGCTATTGCCACCGCTATTATGATGATGAACAAGAACAGGTGCGGGAAAAGTTGATTACGCAAAAGTATAGCCTAGTTCGTTTTCATCACAAGGTAAGCATGGAAACACTTTTCAATGGGATTTTGCAAGCTAAACCTGGTATGATGGTTAGGTTATACGATTTAGAACAGCTTGAACAAGAAATGCCCTTTAATATTAACTCGTTAGAGGCACAAGTGGCTTAACTTGGTGTTTGGAACAGCATTGCTAAAAGTTGAATGTTGAATCGTAGCAAACGTAACCGTCATTTGATTAAGTTTAAAAAGTGAGGCTAGGGAAGACGTCCCCGAAAAGTTGGATACTCTGTGCCAACCTGCCTCACTTCCAATTATTCAGAGATACTTTTACAGAGAGGTATATTATGGTAGAACGACAAGCAGTCTATTATGGACAAGTCGAGTTGATACCCGGCATTGTTTGTGATGGCTATGTATTAAATGATGAAACCGCAGTTATGAGTGAGCGTGGGACTGCGGACTTGTTAGGAATGGATCAAAAAACTTTGAAGGCCATGAGGGGAAACTGGCCTCCAAAAACGCTGAAACCCTTTACTGACAATAGTTTTACCATGAGGGGAAACTTTGTCAAAGTCATTGCTGAAAGTAGCCCCTATTATGGTAGAGATATAGTTGTTTATACCAGTGCAACTATAGAAATTCTGATTCGGACTTATGCGTCCGCTTTTATGAATGATGGTCTTCGTAAAAATCAAATTCACGTAGGAAAAAGAGCAGTCGCTCTGTTAATATCTCTTGTCCGAACAGTTCTTGATGCCACAATCAAACAAGCCTGCGGACTTTCACCCGACATTCAACAAACCGCTCAAAAGAATTACATAGACGCAGTCAAACTCATCAAAGACTTTGGGTTTACTTGTTCCGTTGATAACGATATTGCTATCAAAAAGGATATTACTCAATTCCTTGAGGTGCCGGAAAGCACCCTCAACAGTTTTCTTAGGAAACACAAAG
>Ga0190283_1000233_pt1 | contig 30115 bp, 25 predicted proteins | sample 48691801_MG_FD_161669 | JGI IMG/M metagenome (GOLD analysis project Ga0190283, IMG submission 161669) | Hydrothermal vent microbial mat bacterial communities from Southern Trench, Guaymas Basin, Mexico - 4869-18-0-1_MG | ecosystem: Environmental > Aquatic > Marine > Hydrothermal vents >...
AAGAAAATCAAAGTAATCGGTGGGTTGACAGAAGGTACTTTCATCCTGAAGAAAGAGCCGCTTAAGAAGAAGATCACGGGTGATGACAACGCGGACTGGGTAATCGACGGAATACTCCAGTAAGCTGGCGTTTGCCAAAGTGAGTAAACCCGTTCTCCGGAGAGTTGGCCCCGCTTCTTAGCGGTTCGATGGAGAATAAAGCTGCGGCTGGGAACCACCTTCCTTGCCGCAGTCCAATTTTAAAAAAATCGTCTTTCATTGGAAAGGTATATATAGAAGCAACGTGAAAAGGGCAGTAAAGCAGGACGTCCCGGCCTGCTTATTCCACGAATGCTGATTACGCCGTATAATTGCGAATAAGTATATCACCGGAAAAACAGTCAGGGACGTCCTGTTTTACTTCGATTTTGCTTATTTTTGTCAAGGATTCTTCAAAAAGAAGAGAACCACCCAGGCGCTTTGTAACACTCCTCATTTGTAAGGAGGAGATTTTTTCTTGTCGACCCCTTTTCAAGTTGCGTTTAAATAGTCGCCCCTCGAAGAATTGATTTTCATTTTTCAGGATATTATGATATAATATAAGTGTCATTAGGAGAAACTATGAGTAAAATAAAAAATATTATTAAACGCAGCGGGGCTGTTGTGCCTTTCAACCCTGCCCGAATTCAAAACGCTATTTACCGCGCTGCCGTTTCAGTTGGAGGCCGCGATAAAGTCAAGTCGGAGTCCCTGGCCGAAAAGGTTGTTCAATTCCTGGAAATGGAATGCGGGGACGGGCATACTCCCAGTATCGAAGAAATCCAGGATGCTGTCGAAAAAACTTTGATTAAAAATGGTCATTCTAAAGTCGCTAAAGCATACATTCTTTACCGAGAAGACAGCAATCGCCGCAGACGAGAAAAATATAAAAATGCTTCTAAACCTTCCGAATTTATTCCCTGGCCGAAAATCTGGCGGGTGCTTGATTGGGCAGTTGCTCATAATCTTCATTCTGTTGATGCTTTGAACCAACGGATAAATAATGGAGAATTTCCTGATATCGTTAATGAATCCGAAGCAGCTTACGAAGATAACTTACAAACTGCCGCTGAAATGATTATCGACCGCGTTGACAATGTAAAAATGGTCATGATAAGCGGTCCTTCTTCTTCCGGTAAAACTACAACAACGATTAAAATTGAGCAACGTTTAAAAAAGAAAAAGTTAAAATTTGTGGCCCTCAATGTTGACCACTATTTCTTTGATCTCGAAGAACATCCCAAAGACGAGTTTGGAGATTATGATTTTGAAACCCCTCAAGCCCTCGACCTGGAACTCATTAATGAGCATTTAGTAAACCTTAGTAACGGCAATGAAGTAGCAATTCCTTTTTATGACTTTAAAACAGGAACGCGGACGCTGAACCACACAAAAATGCAGCTTAAGGAAAACGAGATTCTCCTTATTGACTGTCTCCACGGACTTTATCCGGATATGTCTAAAGATATTCTTGACGAGAAAAAGTTTAAGCTTTATCTCGAACCCCTTTTACAGATGAAAAATAATGAAGGAAGTTACGTCCAATGGACTGACCTGCGCCTTATTAGAAGAATGCTGCGGGATTCCGCTCATAGGTCTTATGACCCAACTCAAACTCTTGAACACTGGCACTATGTTCGCGCGAGCGAGTTAAGAAATATTATACCTTATAATTCTACTGCTGATTATATTATCAACAGCGGTATGCCTTACGAACTTCCGTTGTACAGCGCTAAAATGCTGGAACTTTTTGCTGAATGGGAAGAAAAATACAAAGGCGACCCATTGCGTGAAGACGCTTACACCCGTGCTTCTCGTCTTCATGCGCTGCTTAAATCAATAATTCCTGTTGAGGATGATTCGCCTGTGCCTTGCGATTCTGTTCTCCGCGAGTTCATAGGCGGGAGCTCGCTTAAATATTAATTTTATTTTTACGTTTAATAAAAAGGAGGAAAAAATATGAAATCACTTGTTTTAATTTTTGTTCTTATCGCATTAGTTTCTTCAACTTTCTGCAATTTGGCAACTGCGGCAACTGAACAATGGCGGCATGAACTCGCGACTGACGTAACGAATATTGATTTTTACGTTGATCAAATCGTTGCTGATGGGAAAGGCGGTTGCGCTGTATCAGTGCAGGCGCAAACTACAGACACTTGGAATGATGTCTCTTATTATGTTGCTTACTATGACAAAAAAGGAACTAAAGTCTGGGAAAAAACATATGACAGAAAAAACGGAGAAATTTCTTATTCTAACAAGAAAGTAACTGTAATCGGCTTGGCGGAGGCTGAATTGGAAAATCAGAAAGTTATTGTTATTGATAAAAAAGGGGGCGAGACTGTTGTCGAAAAGCCGACTGCACATATTGATGGAGATGTGAATTCTGATATTGGCCCCCTCGGCGACAAAAAAGGCTTCTTTGTGGTAGAAGAAGATATCGCTTCGGGAAAAATCTCTATCGTGAGATATTCTTATAAATAAAATTTCTTATTGGAGAAAATGTTATGAAAACACATATTTTTATTATTTCGTTAATCGCGTTCGTGGCTTCAATGTTCTCCGCTTCGGCGCGCGCTGTTACTGAACAATGGCGGCATGAACTTGCAACAGACGTAACGAATATTGATTATTTCGTAGATCAGATCGTTGCCGACGGCAACGGCGGTTGCGCTGTATCAGTGCAGGCGCAAACTACAGACACTTGGAATAATGTTTCTTATTATGTTGCTTGCTTTGACAAAAAAGGAAATAAAGTATGGGAAAAAACATATGATAAAAAAGGCGGAGAAATTGCTTATTCCAACAATAAACTTACTGTTGTTGGCTTGAACGCGACCGGTCCCGGACATGCGAAAATTATTGTTATTGATAAAAAAGGAATCGAGTCTGTTGCTGACGACCCGGATGCCCATATTGATGGCAGGTTTAATTCTGATATAGGCCCGCTCGGCGACAAAAAAGGTTTCTTTGTGGAAGAAGAGGAGATCCCGTCCGGAAAAATCTCTATCGTTCGCTATTCTTATAAATAAAATTTCTTATTGGAGAAAATATTATGAAAACAAAAATTTTTATTATTGCAATAATCATGTTTGTGACCTCTATCTTTTCTGTATCGGCAAGCGCGCTTACAAAGCAATGGACTTATGATTTAGGCTCTGATACAATTAATTCTGATTACGATATTGACCAGGTCGCTGCTGACGGAAAAGGTGGATGTGCCGTTGTATGGATAGTGCAAAATAATGTTACGTGGGATGATATTTCTTTTGTGGCTTATTTCGACAAAAAAGGGAATAAAGTTTGGGAAAGGTCATATTCTTCTAACATGTACATTGAAGTTGCTTACTGCACAAAGAAAATGACAATCTTTTGTGTTTTTCCTGGTTATGAGGAGCCGGGAAATGAAATAACTGTTACCATTGACAAAAAAGGAATAGAAACAGTTCTTGAAAATCCGGCTCTTAATATTGACGGAGACTTTAATTCTGAAACTATTCCTCTCGGCGACAAAAAAGGCTTCTTTGCCGAAAGAAAAGAATACGGTGGTGGAAAATGTTCGCTTGTAAGGTACTCATATAAATAAGCTGACACCGAACTATATTTTTTTCGTATTACTGACACCTGAACTCTATATGAACTTTAGTCCTGTAGAATTTATTGCAAGGAAACGCGACGGAAAACCGCATTCCAGAGAAAACCTGGTTTCCTTTTTTCAAGCCTATGTTAAAAACGAAATCCCGGACTATCAGGTTGCCGCGTGGCTTATGGCGGCCTTTATTAACGGCCTTTCAAAAGACGAAAAAGTCTGGCTGACTGAAGCTGTGCTGAACAGCGGTGACAGATTCGATTTATGCCATATCGACAAGCCTAAAATTGACAAACATTCCACCGGCGGCGTTGGCGACAAAACGAGTTTAGTTCTTCTCCCTTTGCTTGTGAGTATGGGAGTTTGCGTGCCGATGATGAGCGGCAGGGGGCTCGGCCATACAGGCGGAACTCTTGACAAGCTTGAATCTATTCCGGGAATGACTGTTCTGCTTCCGAAAGAGGAATATATAAAGATCCTCGAAAAATTCGGCGGAGTGTTTATGGCACAAACTCCGAAAATTACCCCGCTCGATAAAAAACTTTATGCCCTTCGCGATGTTACGGGAACGGTAGAATCTATACCGCTTATTACCGCGAGCATTATCGGTAAAAAAGCCGCGGAAGGATTGGACGGCCTTGTGCTTGATGTTAAATTCGGCAACGGCGCCTTTATGAAAAATCTTCCCGCGGCGAAGAAACTAGCCCAAAGCCTTGTAGAAACCGCCGAAGGCCTGGGAGTGAAAACTGTTGCATTGACAACTGACATGAACCAGCCTCTTGGCGAGTATGTAGGAAACTCCGTTGAAGTTATTGAATCTATAAATATGCTGCAAGGCCAAAAAGTTGAGAAGCGCTTTTATGATATAACCTTGGACCTGGCGGAAAATATGTGCTGCCTGGCATTTCCGGAAGAAGACAAAAACCAGTGGCGCGGCAAGCTTATTTCCAAGCTCGAATCCGGCGAAGCTTACGAAATCTTCGGGAAAATTATAGAAGCGCAGGGGGTTAGTTCAAAAACAATTGAAAGGCTTCCGGATTCATTGCCTCTCGCTTCTGAGATTGTTGAAATTAAAGCCGATAAGGCTGGTATTTTAAAATCCATTGATACTTACCGGATTGGAATGCTCATGGTGGACTTAAAAGCCGGGCGAAAAAAAATAACTGACGAAATAGATTACGGAATAGGACTTCGTGTCTATAAAAAACTTGAAGACAAAATTGAATGCGGGGATATTTTAGCAGAGCTAATGGTGAACGAAAGAATTCCTACTGCCGGCTTCGCAAAATGTTTCCTAACGGAATAACAATATTTTCGTGTGTTTCGTGGTAAAAAATAAATATTGGTGCTTATGAAATCAAAAAAAGAACAAGAACTTGACAATAAAATTTTAAATGCTGTTTCCGGCTTGACTAAAAAAACTGCTGAACTTATTTTAGCAGATGAAGCCATTAAGCATTTGCAAAACTACGCGAATACCGTTTCTATAAAACGTATTGGCTTTAACGACCACGGACCTGTCCACATGAGAAAAGTAGCTCTGAACGCGCTGAAAATGACAGACTTGTTACACGATGCCGGAATCAAACTTAGCTTGGAAAAAGAAGGAGCAGGAACTTTCGAAGACAGCAAAATAGCGATCCTTATCGCTGCTTTTATTCATGATATGGGCATGACTGTCGGAAGGCAGGACCATGAAAAAATATCTGTTTTGCTTGCTTTGCCCATTCTTGATAAACTCCTAAAGAAAATTTATCCGGATAACCTTGAAAAACAACTCATTGGACGTTCAATGATTATTGAATGCATTGAGGGCCATATGGGATATAAAAAAATCCATTCTCTTGAAGCCGGAATTATTTTGATCGCCGATGGCTGTGATATGGAGAAGGGACGCGCGAGAATTCCAATGATGTTGACGACAGAATCGAGGGTGGGGGATATCCATAAATATTCCGCTTCGGAAATTAAAAAAGTAAAAATTGAGAAAGGAAATAAGAAACCTGTTAAAATTACTGTCGAGATGAATGAGTCTGTCGGCTTCTTTCAAGTAGAAGAAGTTTTGTTCGGGAAGATTAATTCCAGCACAGTGAAAAAATATATCGAGTTATATGCCGGTGTGACTGACAGGCCGATGAAAAAATATCTTTAACAGGGCAATTAATTTTTTTTAACAGAATAATTGGAAAAACATAAAGCTTAATTTGAATTTGAATTTTCAGATTTTGTACTCAAAAGATGAAAAAAATATTACAAACTGTTGAAAGTATTCGTAAAAAAACTGATTTTGTTCCTGATTTCGGATTAGTTTTAGGTTCAGGACTTGGAGCGCTTGCTGATCAAATCGATAATGCCGTTTCTGTTCCTTTTGAAGAAATAGAAAATTTTCCACAACCGACAGTATCTGGGCATAGCGGCTCCTTAGTCTTCGGGACTATTGGAGATACTAAGGTCGCTGCTCTTAAAGGTAGAATTCATCTTTATGAAGGCCATTCTCCGGAAGATATAGTTTTGCCTGTAAGAGTATTAAAATTCCTCGGCATAACAAAATTGATGCTTACAAATGCAGCGGGCGGCATTAACCCTGGATTTAAACCCGGTGATTTGATGATTATTACCGACCACTTGAATTTGCAGGGCAAAAATCCGTTAACAGGACCGAATGATGATACTCTTGGCCCTCGTTTTCTTGATTTGACGGAAGCTTACAACAAAGAACTTATTGAATTAATAGAGAAGTGCGCAGAAGAAGAAAATATAAAAATTAAAAAAGGCGTCTACGCGGGGTTGCCGGGGCCTACTTACGAAACGCCTGCAGAAGTCAGAATGCTGAAAACACTCGGTGCTGATGCTGTCGGGATGTCAACAGTTGCGGAAAATATTGCCGCAAACCATCTTGGAGTGAAAGTTTGCGGCATAAGCCTGATATCAAATATGGCTGCCGGAATAAGTAAAACAAAACTTACCCACGAAGAAGTAAAAGAAACTGCCGCCAAAGCCGAGGAATATTTTGTCCGCCTGATAAAATCAGTACTCAAAAATCTAAAATTAATTAGAATAAATTATATAAACAATTAAATTTTGACAAAATTATGAAACAATTTAAAAAATCTGTTTTAGTTATAGTTGCAACCAGTTTTCTTGTCCTGCAATTAACCGGTTGTTCTGTTGTGAACCAACTTGCGGGCGTTAAAGACCCAGAATTTAAAGTGAGCAATGTCAGCCTGTCAGGCCTTTCTTTTGACAAAGCTGACTTACTCCTGGATGTTAATGTTCATAACCCGAATAACATAGCCCTAAAATTCGCGGGATTTAACTATGACTTGTTAATTAATGAGAATTCTTTCGTGAAAGGCTACCAGGACTTAGGCCAAACAATCCAGGCAAACAGCAACAGCAATTTCAAAGTTCCTATTCAGCTAAATTATAAAAATTTATACGACACTTTTCAGTCGCTCATGGATAAAGACAATGTTGATTATAATGTGTTGTTAGACTTTGATTTTGACCTTCCGGTAGTCGGCAAAACGACTTTCCCGATAAATGAGAAAGGAAGTCTTCCTCTTCCGAAAGTTCCCGCTGTTAAATTTCAAAACCTAAAGCTTGACAAGCTGTCTTTGACGACTGCTGACCTTAACCTCGATATCGTTATAGAAAACCCAAACAACTTTGACTTGACTATTAACAACTTCAATTATGATTTAAATGTAGATGGCAAGTCATGGGCTAAAAGCATTTCCGCCGTAAAGAAAAAAATTCCTAAAAAAGGAAAAAATGTCTTGTCTATTCCTGTCTCCTTGAATTTTTTGACTATGGGGCAAACTGTCTATCAGACTCTGACTTCGTCTGAGCCTCTCGATTACAGCTTGTCAGGGAAAATGGATTTGGATACTTCTATTCCTATCATGAAAAAGCTGGCGCTTCCAGTAGACCGCAAAGGGAAATTAAATATTTTGAGATAAGAAACTCTATGTCAAAATGGTTAAAACCAAATTAATCTTATTTTTGTTTTGTTTTAGCTGCTGGCTTTCTTTTGCTGATGAGCCCTCAATTCTTATTACGGAGTTCATGGCGATTAATGACGACATTCTTACGAACGAAACCGGCAATACATATGACTGGATAGAGATTTATAATTCGGGAACAAACCCGATTAACCTTTCCGGCTGGTTTCTCACAGATGACCCAACTAACCTTGCGAAGTGGAGTTTTCCCGATACCAATATCAATGCTAAAAGCTATTTTCTCATTTTTGCTTCCGATAGAGACATTAGCATTCCGGGCAAGCAACTTAACACGAACTTCAAGCTTAAAGGAGGCGGGGAGTTCCTTGCCTTAGTAAAGCCGGACAGCAATACTTTTTCGCATTCTTATACGCCAACTTTTCCCCAGCAGATTGCCGATGTTTCCTGCGGCCTGCCTGCTGCTTCAACTTACGAAAGACTTTTAATAACTTCTGACGCGCCATGCAGAGCTTTTGTCCCAACCGATAATTCTCTTGGATTATCATGGGTTTTGAATAGTTTCGATGACAGCCCTTGGGAAAGTGGAACAACTGGGGTCGGCTATGATAATAATCCCGACTATTTGCCTCTTATTGGATTGGATAAAAAAAGTGAAATGTTTGGATCAAACGCTGCATGCTATGTGCGTGTTCTTTTTTTTATGGAAAACGTTTCGGAGTTGAGTTCGTTGATTTTAAGAATGAAATATGATGACGGGTTTGTAGCCTATATAAACGGCGAAGAGGCCGCAAGCGCGAACGCACCCGCGGGTACTTTAAGCTATAATGATACCGCAACCGGCGACCATCCCGACGTTCTGTCGACAAATTTTGTCGATTACAATCTACATAATTTGTCGATTGAAAACGGAACTAATTTTCTGGCGGTCCATGGTTTGAACAGCTCGACAAACAGTTCTGACGCGCTTTTTCTTCCGGAGCTTTCCGCTGTTTTTTCAAGCGGGTATATTACAAATGCTATAACTTACTTTTTTTCGCCTACTCCGGGTTACGCAAATAATTTAGGGCTATCAAACTTGCCGCCGATAATAAGTTTTGCCGGGCACTCTCCGCTTGTTCCTGAAGACAATGAGACAATTACCGTAACGGCAAAAATAACTGAAACTACTTTCCCGATTGGTAATGTCAGCCTTCATTTCCGAATAATGTACGGAATCGAATCTAATGTTGCCATGACAGATATCGGCGGAGGAATTTATAGCGGAAATATTCCGGCTTCAGCATTTTCGCCGGGAGAAATGGCGCGGTATTACATTACTGCTTCAGATACAAACGGCACAACACTCCGCTGGCCGCTTTTTGCCGCGCCGACTGATACAGAATATCTTGGAACGGTTATTAACAATCCTTTAATCATTACAAATGTTCCTGTTTATCACTGGTTTGTGCAAAACACGGCTGCGGCGAATACGCGCGCGGGAACACGCTGTTCTTTTTTCTACAATACTGAATTTTATGACAACATTTTCTGCCGGTTGCGTGGCGGAAGTTCATCTTATCAAACAAAAAAACCTTACAAAATTGAATTTAATGCCGACCACGAATTCAAATTCTCGGAAGAATTTGACAGGGCTGATGAAATAAATATTCTCGCTGCTTATAATGATACATCTTACTTGCGCGATTTTTTGTCATGGGAAATTCTGAAGAATTCCAAGCTACCTTACTGCTTTGCCGAACTTGTCCAATTGCGGCAGAATAACGCTTTTTTTGGTTTAGAAGTTTGCGTCGAGCAAATTGACGGACACTTTTTGAGAAGGCAGAATATTGACGATAATGGTTCTCTTTACAAATCTCCTCATCCGGGCACGGCCATTGAATTGAGCACTATAGGAAATCTTGAAAAGAAACGGCCGAAAGATGGCGACTTTTCCGATATGACTAATTTTGTGAACGGATTGCACCTGCCGACAGATGCCCAAGTTAAAACTTATATGCTTGACAATATTAATATTCCTGAAGTAGTGAACTATCTTGCCGCGCACAGGATTTTTATGGAATTTGATTTCGGTTCTAAAAATTATTATTTATTATATACTATTTAAAAAAGTAATGGAAACTAACAAACAAACAATTCTCGCTGTTCTTGCTCATCCTGATGACGAAACTGTTTTTAACGGAACTTTAGCGATGTTTGCGGAAAATAATCTTGATGTTAATGTCGTTTACGCTACTTTAGGCAACGCGGGAAGCGACGCGACAGGCCAAAATCTTAAAGGTAACGAATTGGCTGAAGTTCGTGAAATGGAATTACAAAAGGCTCTGAAAATTCTTAAAGTTTCTAACACGCCTTTTTTGCTTAGATTTGATGACAGCATGTTATTAGAAAATGTTGAATTGTTGAAGACAAAACTCGAAGACGTTTTTAAAAAAATTCAACCTGAAATAGTTATAACTTTTGGACCGGAAGGATTTACAGGACATCCCGACCACAAAACTCTCAGCTCTGTTGTTGGCGATATTGTAGGAACAACTGATTTCGTAAAACAGGTGTTGCATATTGCGATAAGTGAGGACCGGCATAAAGTTTATGAAAAAATGTTCGGAAACGCTGGCGTTGCGGATTTAATTCCCGATAAAAAAATAGATTTTAAAATTGATGTTTCTCAATTCTCGCGACAAAGAAAAGAATCCGTTTTAGCCCATCGAACACAATTTCCTGATGAGGCGTGTGCAATTTGGGAGAAGTTTGTAGACGCAACTCCTTATGAAGAGTTTAAATTGGCTTTTTCTAAAAAAACACTATGTAGTCGACCCTTAAAAACTGCTTTTTTGTAGTATTCATGGGTCATTGGCTTATGATAAAGTGAGAAAAATATTACAAGGTTTTAGGAGTTCTTCGCGAAAACCTTGCAAATAAATGTAAAACAGGCCGCATGACTGGCGGAAGCCGGTTCTCGGACTGTTAAAAATGCAACCGAAATCTTTGATTTCGGAAATCCTTTAACAAAGCAGCAAAGCCAATTTTGGCCGATTGCGGCGAGTCCCCCCTTTGATGGGGGATTAAGGGGGATGTTAATTGCTCGGCGTATTACAATACGCCGAGCCTTATCGCTTGCAATTGCCTCAAAATTGACTTTTTAAGAGACGACTATGTAGAATTTATTCGGAATGAGTTTTTAGAACAACCCCACAACATTTCCTTCTTCGTCGATATCGATGTTGTTACCCGCCGGTACGCTGGGAAGTCCCGGCATTGTTCTTACGTCACCGGTAAGCACATAAGCAAATCCCGCCCCTGCTGACAGAACAATATTTTTAACCGGAACAGTGAAGTCAGTAGGCCTGCCTTTAAGTTTCGGGTCATGCGAAAGGGAAAGATGAGTTTTAGCCATGCAAATCGGAAGGTTGCCGTATCCGTTTTCTTCGAGCCATTTAATCTGTTTTTTTGCCGCGGGATAAATACCTACCCCTTTAGCGCCGTAAATTTCTTTAGCGATAGTCTCGATTTTTTCGAAGATGGGTTTGTCAATATCATAGAGAAACTTAAAGTCAGATGGTTTTTCAGCGGCTTTAACAATAGCTTCAGCGAGAGTTTTTCCGCCTTCTCCGCCTTCGGCGTGGACGTTAGAAACTACGGCGTCATCCGCTCCGGCTTCTATGGAGAATTTTTTGATAAGTTCGTGTTCTTTTGCAGTGTCTGAAGGAAAAGCGTTAATAGCGACAACAACATTTACGCCGAATTTTTTGGCGTTCTCGATTTGTTTTACCAGGTTGCCCATACCGCGTTCGAGGGCGTCAAGGTTTTCTGAAATCAATTCTTTGTCAAGCGGCTTGCCGGCTACAACCTTAAAATCGCCCGAGTGCATTTTTAGCGCGCGAACAGTAGCGACCATACAAACCGCGTCAGGTTTAAGCCCTGAATATCTGCATTTAATATCCATAAATTTTTCCATTCCGCAGTCTGCCCCAAAGCCGCTTTCAGTAACGACATATTCGCCAAGTTTGAGAGCTATTTTGTCGGCAAGAATAGAGCTGTTACCGTGGGCTATGTTCGCGAAAGGCCCCGCATGAACAAAGCACAAAGAGCCCTCGAGAGTTTGCATGACGGTCGGCATAATAGCGTCTTTCATGAGCACGGTCATAGCTCCTGCGCATTTCAGGTTTTCAGCGGTAACAGGCTTCTTGTCGTAAGTTTGTCCGATAATAATTTTACCGATCCGTTCCCTTAAATCTTTTAAGCTTGTCGCAAGCGCGAGAATAGCCATACATTCCGAAGCGACGGAAATATCGAATCCGCTTTGGCGAGGCACGCCGTCTGTTTTTGTTCCCAGCCCGCAAACAATATTTCTTAAAGCGCGATCGGAGACATCAACCACACGTTTCCAGGTTATCGAACAGGGGTCAATATTCAGTTCGTTTCCGTGATGAATATGGTTGTCAATAAAAGCTGCGAGCAAGTTATGTGCGATGCTTATTGCGTGTACGTCGCCTGTCAGATGTAGATTGAAATCTTCCATAGGAACAACCTGCGAGTAGCCGCCTCCCGCGGCGCCACCTTTAATTCCAAAAACAGGCCCAAGGGAAGGCTGGCGAATGCATGTAACCACTTTTTTCCCTATTTTGTTTAGCCCGAGGGAAAGCCCGATGGTCGTAACAGTCTTTCCTTCACCAAGCGGAGTAGGCGTAATAGCAGTAACGTCAATGTATTTTCCGGTTGGATTACCGGCAATCCGCTTCTGAATATCGAGCCGGACTTTTCCCATGTAATATCCATAAGGAATTATTTCTTCGTCTTTGATGCCGTATTCGCGAGTGATATCAAGAATGGGCTTTAGTTTTGCGGCCTGAGCAATATCAAGGTCTGATTTCATAATAATGATTCCTAATTATAGGTTTATTGGTTTCAGGTTTCAGGTTTTCCTGACACCTGACGCCCGACACCTTAAATTATTCTGCTTCTTCTAATCTAAGAATTTGTTTTTTCATTCCGAGGAAGGCGTAATAAACACCAAAATCAGGATAGTTTTTTCTTAAACTTTTCAGATTTTCGATTCCGTCATAAGATTGCTTTTCTTCTTCCGGCAAATCGTAGCCTACGCATTCAGCAACAAGGTCAATCCTTTTGGACATCCATGCTTCAACGACGACAGGGACATTTAGAGTTTTCAGCCAGTCAATATTTTCGTTTTGCTTAATAACAGGCTGTGTAATGATAAATTCAGCGCCGGCATCGAATTTTCTGTGGAGTTTTTCGCGTTCGCTTTCCTGCGGTTCATAATGATTAAAAGCAACGCCGAATGTGAAAGTATTTGGATATTCCCGCTCGATATATTTCATGAGCTCCACGGAAGTAACACTTGTAACATCAAACCCAAGCTCCTCGGGAGAAAGCCTGTGGAGGCGTTCTGTTCCGTCACCGCTTACGGCGAGAATGTTCGCGACGCCGTTATCAGCCATAGTTTTGAGAATCCTATCTAAATCCTGCTTGCGGTGAAAAGTGTTCAGGTGGATCAAAAGCTTGTCAGGTTGTTCAATAGAAGATTCAGTCGCTTCTATCGTTTCAAAAGCTTCGAAACTTAAATTCCCCATCGGATTATCTGTAATGCAGATAACAAAATTATTATCGAGTGAAGCCTGGTATTTGAAGGCGAATTTTTCCAGGTCTTTTTCTATGTCCTCACTGTTTTGCTTAGGCGTGAGAACTTCGTTGAAGCGCTTATGTTCTGTGATTTTCATAAATTTATTATGTTTCAGGTTTCAGTTGACTAACTTCCAACTTCGCTGATTCTCAATTTTATATTTTTTCTTCACGGGCAGCAGTGATGTAGTTCATGCAATACTCATCTTTTCCGATAAGAGCGAGAGTGCCATAAAGAGCGCCCATCATACCGTCAGAGGTGACATCAATAATTGCGCCGTCCAATCCTGCTTGAATTAAAAGAACAAGAAAAGCGCGATTCATGTGAATTCTTTTAGGCACGCCGTAAGAAACGTTGCTAAGCCCGACCATTGTGTGCATTTCGGGAAAGTTTTTATGAATGAAATTTATTCCTCCGATTGTGCAAGCGACTTGTTCAGGGTTGCTTGAAACGGGCTGGACTAAAGTATCCATGTGAACCCTGTCGAGAGAAATATTGTTTTCTTTCATCAAAGCGACAAGGTCATTGGCAACTTTTATTCTTGCGTCAAGATCAGGCGGCATGCCCGAGTCGTCCATTGTAAGCGCAATGACATTCGTATTATATTCTAATACTAGTGGAAGAGTATTTTCGATGCGGCTTTTTTCGCCGGTAATGGAATTTATAATAGTTCCGGGACGGTTGCAAATTTCGAGGCCGGCTTTCAGCGCGTCAGGATTAGCGGAGTCAAAAGAGATGGGAAGTTCGGTCGCGCCGCTTACGAGTTCTGTCAGCCAAATCATATCTTCTACTTCTTTAGAGGGGTCGCCGCCCGCGTTAATATCTATATGAGTAGCTCCTAAGCGTTCCTGGTTTTTAACTTCGTTAATAACAAATTCTGAATCGCGTTCCCAAATTCTTTCGCGCATTTTTTTGCGAGTCATGTTAATTCTTTCAGCAATAATTGTAAACATGAGATGTCCTTTTGATATGAGTTAAAGGAGTATTAGAATGTTGGAGTATTGGAGGAAATCACTCCAATACTCCATAAATCCAATTTTAATTAGCAGCCGAGAAGTTCTTTGGCAACGTCTACGGCAGAAGCAGCGTCTGGGGCATAGCCGTCAGCTCCGATTTCGTCAGCGTAGTTTTGAGTTACGGGAGCGCCGCCGATCATCGTTTTAATTTTGTCTTTGAGTCCGAGCTTTTCAATTTCTTCAATTACGCTTTTCATGGCAGGCATAGTTGTTGTAAGAAGAGCAGACATTCCGATAAGAGTCACATCCTTTTCTTGGGCAGTTTGGACGAATTTTTCTGCCGAACAGTCAATGCCAATGTCGACAACTTCAAAGCCCGCGCCTTCAAGCATCATGCAGACGAGGTTTTTGCCGATGTCATGGAGGTCGCCTTTAACAGTTCCGACGATGACTTTTCCCTTGGATTCGACGCCCGCATCAGCAAGAGCGGGTTTCAAAATATCCATTCCCGCATGCATGGCGCGCGCGGCAATAAGAACTTCAGGAACGTAAACTTCGTTCTTTTTAAATCTTTCACCGATAACATTCATTCCGGAGATAAGTCCATCGCCCAGAACAGTAGCGGGTTCGATTCCTTCATCAAGCGCCTGTTGAACAAGCTCTTTAACTTTAGGGGCCTGGCCTTTCATCAGGTTTTCAGCAATTTCGTTTAATACGGACATAACATATTCCTTTGGTTAAATTAAAATAAGTGATGAGTAAGTAAGTATAAAATTATATCAAATTTTATTTAAAAATCAATGCTTTTTAAAAAATATTGTTTATTTAAAGAACAGGTTGGTCGAAATGTGCTATTGATGGACTAATTGTGTGAATACCGAATGAGAGTTTGGTAAATGGCATTAGTATCCGAGTTGGCAGTGAAGAATCCTTTTTTGTCGTATATTTTCTGAGATGGAATAGGAAGTGTTATGACACCCATTAGATAACCGTTTAAAGTTCCTGTAACTTTTGCGTTTCCTTTTGCGTCAACCTGGACAACCAATGGAATAGGCACCCCTGAGAAATGCACAAGCCGTTTTTTGCTGCAGTGAATAATCAAACTAGGGGAAAAAAACATTCCTAATACTTGCTGTTCATATTTTACTTCACCTTTTTTGTCCAGCCAGACTATAGTGGCAAGATCGTTGGTGTCTATCCAAACAGAAGCGCACCCGCCTTTGCCGTCGCTAACAATTTGAATTATTCGAGCTCCATCTGGGTGACTGTTTCTATCGTAATCCCAAACTTTTGTAGCGGCAAACAACGCTAACGAAAAAATAAATAATAAAAAAATAGCTTTAATTCGCATGACAACTCCTGAAGTTATTTATAACTAAATCGCACGATTTCCTGTCGGGAATCAATTAAGTTTATTTTTGAAGTGAAAAAGCCGCGCTTATCTGACAACTCATTCGCAGTATAACCCATAAGCCAAGGCCCGCCGACATTATTTCCCGCTGATTGAGTAGTCGTTTCCTGTCCATTGTCATCGATTTCAATAACGACATTTTCTCCGTTCTTGACATCTGAGATAAAAAGGCTTTTTTTCTTAAAAAACAATATTTTTACATTGATTGGGCTCGGATTGTTAGTAACATTTACATCAGTTTTATAAACTAATTCGCCTTTTTTGTCCAACCAGACGACTTCGGCTACATCATTGGATTCAACGCGGACGAAAGCGCATCCGCCTTTGCCGTCCGGAACAATTTGCCGTATTTGCTCCCAACCGTCGTAACTCCAAAGTTCAGTTGCTGCAATAACAGAATAGCACAAAAGACCGGCCGAGAACATACAAAAAATAATTAAAAATGTTTTTGTTTTCATAATAGATTTTATTTATTTTTATATCGAATTAGCGTCGCGCCGTTTTCGTTTGTAGCGCTTCTGACAAGAAAGAAACCTTTTTTGTCGTCAATCTTAGAATTAAGAATACCAACAGGAATTGTTCCGGGTCCGGGAACCATGTTATATTTGCCTGAAGGAGAAGAAACAACTGATTCTGTTCCATTGTTATCTACCTGAATAAAAACCGGGTCAGGTCGAAAATCGGTAAATAACAAGTGTTTTGGCGTGCACATGATAATTGAGCTTTTAATAATGTTGCTGATTGAAGTTTGGAAAATCAATTGCCCTTTGTTATCGAGCCAGACTATTTCAGCATTGTCAATTGAGTTAGTGCAGCGGGTCATAGCGCAACCGCCTTTGCCGTCTGCAACTACCTGAAAAATGTTTGAAAGGCCGTCATAAGTCCAAACTTCTGAAGCTGCTTTTGCTGAAAAAGAAAAGAAGAGAACGGCAGTCAGAATAAGTATTGTAAAAATTGTATTTTTCATGATAAAAACATTATAGCATAAACTTGAATAAATATCAACATAAATGATTATTTCCGTAATTAGAATGACGGTATTATGCCTTGCTGATACGTGTCTCCTTCAGAAGATATTCGCGCGGTAATATTATGGTTAGACGCGAAAGCAGAATTGGACTTTGTTTGAGTAAACCACGGAAATATGTGTCCACTCGGTTAAAGGAGTGTAGGATTTCCATGATAAGAATATTGTACAGCCAACATCATCATGCAAAAATGACGGGCAATAATTATAGATAAGTTCCTGGTCGGGAATAATATTTTTAAATGCCCTGAGCGTGTTGAAAGCGTTTTTCATTTCAGAAACATAAAGCACATCTTCGGGAATTTCCTGCTTTGAAATTCCGGGGCCGGACCAACTTGCCGACAAAGTCATCCCGCCCCCGTTTTGAAAATATCCTATTTCAAATTTGTGGATGCCATTTGTCAGAAATATGGAAGCTGAAACTTCCGTAGGCCCATGCGGGCCGTCATTATCAACCAAAAGTGAATCATCTATCCAAAGTTTTGAACCGTCATCGGAATTAAGGTAAAAAGTGTAACTTCCGTTTGTTGGGATGTCGATATAACCTTCAAACTGAACAAAAATATTTTCAGTTTTAAGGATTTCAGAAAGATCGATTTTTTTGACGCGCTTCCCGAAAGTTGGATGCGTCCGGACAAGTGAACTTGTAAAAAGAGGAATGGATGATAACGGCGGTTAAATCTTTTGATAACCGCGGTTCCATGGCGCGTCATCGTTTAATGGCGGAGATTCCGTCTGCGCCAAGCTCAAATTCTAATGTAGAACTATTATCAAGAAAAAGGGATGTGCCCGTGTACTTTAATTTGAGGGCTATCCCTTTAATTTTTTTTAATTCTCCCCAGTTGCCTTTAATGACTAATTGAGGGTCGTTTCCGATAACTTCGCAAACCAATCGCCCGCTTTTTATTCCTTTGATTTCTACTTTATGGGTTGCAAATACAGCGTCAGGTTTATTAAACTTAATTTTGTCAATTATTTTTCCGGGAATTTTTCCGGGATCAGCTTCGAAAGATGTTGGCCAAAAATGTCGAGGGGGAGTTGGCGCGGAGATGCTTTTTTTTCGCGCGCGCGTTGGCAAGCTCTTTGCCTTCGATAACACTGTATTTCAATACCCAGGCAGTATTGTTTCCCTGGCCGATAGTTCGCGGCGTGTCATCCCAGCCCGATTGCGTGGAAACTCGGCAGAATTTTTTTCTTAAAATTCTCCGCTCCGCCGTTCGCGTCAATTACAGCTTTCATATCCCAAACCATAAAAACGGGACGATTACCGATTTTCAAATAACTCGGTTGCGAAAAATAATTCGTAGCGCAATAATCTATCATTTTTATAAGAGCTTTTGGAGAAAAATCCAAATTCGCGGACGGGGACGTCCGCGCGACGTCGCGCGAAGCTCCTGCTTCGCGATTTGGTGTGATGATTACACCAATGAATGCAAAATCCCATCATATCTTTGTATTTAGCATTCAAAAATCCGTCTTCAAGGGTTCTCGAAAGTCTCTTTTCTCCACTGTTCCAATACCAATCAAAAATAAAAAAAGAAATTCCTGCTTCAACCGCCCAATTAATATGCCAGTCATTTCTTCCAGCAAAGAATCATCATAAAATCCCAAAACAGGCCGTGTGGATGGAAACTTCGCGATTAGCCGCCACTCGCTGTCATTATTGATATTTACTCTTGGAAAAGGGTTAGCTCCTTTCCCGCGATACCAGCCTGGAAAAATATAAGTTCCTACTTTGATTTTGTTTTGACGGGTTTTGAAACAGGAACGTCGTAAAATGGGCTTATCCCGCAAGAATAATTAAATCCTAAAATACAAATATTACTTCTGAGTAATAAGTCCTGAATTAGATTATATCAAAAATCTCGGAAGATTTAAAGTCCAGATTTTATCAGTTGAGTTATACGCACAAGATGCGAAGTCGAACAGAATATATTCGTCCTCAATTTGTAAAAGAAATACGTAAACAAATAAAGACTTATAAAGAGTTTAAAAAATTAATGGAGGAATGGATCGATTTAGGAATAGAACATTCGAAAACAAAAATAAAAATGGGAAAAATATTATTAAAAAATTGACTTAGAACTTATCACTCTCAAGTAAATAATAAATAATAAATTAAAATTAATAAATAGCATTGGTTCAGGTATTCCTTCTACTATTTCATTGCTGAATGCGAACCATTTCCAGGCATTTGTTCCATTGCCTGCCAAGCTTGATGATGTTAACGTAAAAGTTCCGTTAGTGTCCGGGTTGTATAGATATTTAATTATCTGCCCGTTTCCGAGTCCGTAACGTGCCATGCTAAAGTCACGAATTTGTCCGCCGTCGCTGCCTGAAAGGTAAACACTGTTATTAGTATCATAACCAACGCAATACAATGTCAATCCATACAAAGTCGAAGGATTTAGATTTGACAGAACCAGCGAACTGGAATAATCTGTGGAATAAACACAGCCGGTTCCAAGCAAAAAACTGTCGCCTGAAAGGTTTTCAGGAAGCCCTGCATCATTTAAATACAAATTAACAAAAGAGTTCGACGGGGAGGTTAGCGCCCAGTTCAGACCGGAAGTGTCAGTTCCAACCCCATCAAAAGACACGTCATTCAATAATATATTGTCAGCAGTAGTAAAATTAATCGCGTGAGTGTAAGTTTTTGTGTTTGTCAACCCTGAATCGGCGTCCATAGTCCACAAAGAAATTTCCGGTCCGGTATTTTTTGAAGTAGAAACTTTTAAATTATCAATAGAGGAATCTGCATTTTCACCAAAACTCATTATTGTAATAAAATTATTTGTAAATCCGCCCTCGTGATTGAAAATTGTTGAGTTAATAGATGTATCAAGAATAGCAGGTTCTTCGTTAATAAATATTGAAACTAAAGCGTCCTGCCCGTACCCGGATTGCGTTGCACAAATTTTAATTTTTAGCGGAAAATTTTGAGGGTAGGGGAGTTCTGCTTTGGCTATGTTATTATCAAAAAAAGTATAAAGCCCAGAGTCCCGAAAAATAATCGACATACCGGTATTTTTCCAGGGTTCCCACAAAGGTGCATCTTTTCCAAAACAAATTCCTGTCCATACACCTGTATTATCAGTATTGATTTCGAGTTCTAATTCTATTAAAAAGGAATTTGTAAGATTTTCATTTACACCGACATAAGTTGTCGATTGAAGTCGACATTTTCCGGCGAAAGGCCCGGAATCCGAAACTGTGGTTGTTCCGCTTCCGAGAGTGTAAGTTAGCGGGGTAAAAGTTCCCGACTGCCTGCCCCCGGAAATGTCGTGATTTATATCGCCGGCGCCGGTTACGTTAAAATTGTCAGCCAAATAAAGTTCAAAATCTTTCAGAAAATTTGTCACGTCAGCTATAGCGAAAAGAATTTCACTGCTGCCGGATTTACCGTTCCAAAGTTCTGGCTGTTCGTGAGTGTCATAAGTCCAGTATGCCCAGCCGTCAAAACTTCTGGAGAAACTTTTTTCAGCGAAATCCGACATTTCGGCAGCGGCTTCGGGAAGAGTAGGGAACCAATTAGAAAATGTCCCGAATTCTCCAAGAAAAAGCGGTTTTCCTGTCCGCTGACAGTCTGTTATAACTTCCGGATAATCTATGCTCTGGAAATCCTTTTGCACAGAAAGGGCTGTGTGAGGATAAATATGAATATCTACAAAGTCGAGTTTTGTTTGAGTGAGTTCGAGCGGCCTTGCCGGCACACGGTTGTCGGGAGTAACATCACTCATTTTATAAACAGGTCCTGTTCTGCCAACGGCGTTAAAAGTAAAAACGCTTACGCTGACAAATGCTTCAGAGTCGATTTTTCTGGCTTCAGTAACACACTGGTTGCATAAATTAAAAGCCTGGGCGTCCATTAGATCCTGAATTTCCTTTTCGGAAGACAGGTCAAAAGTTTCGCCGTTGTAGTCAAATGTTCCGTTGGTTAAAGACAAAGGTTCATAATCCATAAAATAGCAAAGCTCGTTTTGAATTTCGTATGAAAAGACTGCCGGAAGCAACTCGGGCGCCGCGTTTTTGATAGCTGCGGCAAATTCTGAAAGCAAAGCCGCGCGGGTTTCCGCGGAACCGTCACGGAAATATAGTTTGTTAAAACCCGTAACTTTATGCTGGGAAGGCGAGCCGTGGTAGAGCCAGGAACCCTCCGGCGGACCCCACATGTCAAAAGTTAAAATAACATAAATGCCGTTGTCACTTGCGCGCTGGAGAAAGTCGATTACATTTGTAGTGTAAGGCGGTGAAAAACGTGTCGCAAAATTTGTTTCAAACAGGCCTAATGGATATGTAACATCAAGAAAAGTTCGCACAACATTGAAATTATTAGTTTTTAAATCTTGAAGCATTGCTTCTATTTCTGGAATGTTGTAATAAAGAGGATCAAAATTTGCATGGACAACATGACCAGAGTTTGTCGGGCGCAACCGTACATAATTAAATCCACGAGGAGTAAAAGTTTCGCTGGTTTCGGAATTTATAAATTGATTGTTTTTAACTTTTATGCGGGGAAGAGAGCTTGCGGGAAAAGCTGATATTATCGCAAGAATAAGTATGCTTGTTGTTTTATTCATTGATAATTATAATTAATCAAAATTTGAAAAGGTTATAAAGAATATTTCTCAAGAATGTCAAAAGAAACAGTTGCTCCATTGGATTTGTCAGATTTTAAAACGTATCTTTTGGACCTTGAGCCTGTAACATTCCTCGTACTATCGGGCACCCTTTTCCCACCTGTGGCAGTTTTTTGACCAAGGGGACTTGCCAGCGTTTGTGCCTCGATTTCAACTGTGAAGAAAGATGAATTAACGCAAAGCATGTTTGCGCACCGCTCAAATATTTCAGGAGTCATTCCCTGGACTTTCATGACATCGCCAAGAGTTTTATAAGGTTTCAGAGAGTTGTTTTTATTTCTGCCAATTCCGGCTTCTATATTTCTTGCAAGTTTAACGGAAACACCTGGCAAACTGGCAAGCAGGCGGGCGGGAGCCGTGTTGATATTTACACGTGCGGGAACGGGAACAGGTGTAATAGCCGCATAGTTAAACCACGCGGTTCCGGTTTTACGTCCGCCAGTGTCTAATCTTGCTTCGCCATTTTTTGCTTCCTGGAAGTTTTCGGTAATATCGTGCGCCGTTAGCCGGATTCTGAAGTCACCGGAATCAGAAATATGCTGCGGCCCTATTTTCCCGGCATGGAATGAGTCCTGTTTACCGTATTTTTTCTTTTTACAAAATGAATCATACTTTTTTGTATTCCAGTTCCAGACGTCAACATCAAGTGAAGCGTTGTTGTTTTCTTCGAAAAATTCTGTTGTGTCGATTGCGTCGTTCAGGCCGTAGATGTATAAATTCTGCTCGACCCGATGCCCTTTGTTATCGGGGCGGCTTACTGCTTTCTTCCAGGTCCATTCTCCGACGTCTCCTCCTGTCCGCGTAAAACATAAAGCGCTTGCGTATCCCGGCCCCAAAGAAAAAATATCACCGCGGTTAGGCTGACAAAGCTTTTTGTTTGGCGCGGAATAGGGATTGTTGGGACTGTCATCGTCAGCAAAAGTAATCACGTTTTTTGTGTTGGCAATAATAACGAATTTTTCTCCGCGCAAAGGCCCTGTAAGAAATTTTACTGACTGGCCTTTCCATTTGTCAACTTGAAAATCACCGTTTTTGCAAGTTATGGTTTTAAGTGAAGAATTAACTACTTCATCTTTTGCTTCTTTCCATCCTTTTCTGACAACATTTCCTGAAGCAGCCTCCAGACGGATATGCGAGCACGAAGCGACATCAGCAATAGCCCCGATACTTTCCAGCCCTTTAGAAATATCGCCTTTTTGTCCTCCAAGCCGGTCAAAATCGTTACCTGTAGAAACATGCCTTAATTCACCCACACTTCCGTAAGGCCCGTTTTTAATAAAATAAGTTTCGCCGCGGCGTGTTCTCATCGCGCGGTTTAGGGCGTTTCTGTTCTGTCCTGCAATAGAGTGTTTATTTCTTTTTTTCCAGGTGTTTTTAGTTGGGTCAATTTTTTCGGAACTTTTTCCAAGTTCATAAACTTCTACTTTGCCGTAGTCAACAGTTCTCGCGCAAATCTGTTCGTACTCGTTTTTTAATGTAAGGCTGACAATTCCTCCGGAATAGGGAAGCCCGATAATCATTAAATCAGTACCTTTGAGATATTTGTGGCAATTTTCTTCAGTAGAAAAAATCCATGTAAAAAGCTCGTCTTTTGCCTGTTCGGGAACGTTTCTTACATAAGTAAAAGCATTGTTCCAGCTTCTTGGATCTTTAGCTCTTTTTTTATCTATAAATTTTATAGTTTCAAGATTAAAAATTTCCCGAGCATCAAAATCAAAATTTTTAAGTGAAATGCTTAATCCTTGACCAGGAATAATAGCTGTTTTTTTGATTTTGTAAGCAACTCCCCAGTTATCCTGGTCCATCTCGAAAACCGGAATTTCTTCTTTAGGAGAAGAACCCCATTCGCCATTCCCACTTCCATACCAATAGTCAAATAATTTTAAATCATTAACAAGATAAAAATGTCCGCCGGGGTCAACAACTGGATTATCTGTAGTAATTTTTTTTCTTAATTTTTTGTCATAATATGATGTAGAACGAATAAGCCCTATCTCTGTCGCTTTGCTTCCTGTGTTGCAAATTACCCGCCAGTTTGCAAGGGAAACTGGCGTAGCAGAAGCGTTGTACATTTCCGTAACTTCTGGCGCCTGCATTCTTATGAAAAAAAATGTTTGTCCCTTCAACTCTTCTCTTTCGATTCCAGTTTTTGCAGAAGTTAAAAGAACGTCTATCCATCCGTCTTGTTGTGTTTGAACTGGTTTTCCATCATTATATTCCCACAACCTTCTTTTAAAATTTTTGTCTTCAGAAAATCCACCGCCAATTCTTCCTGAACATCCAAGTTCATTCGGGTAACCGAGCATTCCTGTTTGCACGTTGTCCGGGCTTTTTGGTGGTCTTCCTATAATAACTTTAAAATATTTTCCAGCTCTTGGACGACGCGACCGAATTAAATATCTTTGGTTCGCTTCCGGCACCCAAGCCATGCTTCTGCTATTAGCCCAGGAATTAATTGTAAGACTTAAATCGTATTTGGTTTTCCAATCTGTTCCAAAAGCTTCATTTATTTTGTCGCTGAAAGTGGGCCCCTCAAAAGCGCTTTTATTTTCAAAAGTTATAGAATTATCATCGCTGTTTTTTATTTTAAAACATCCAATAGCTTTAGAGCTTTTTTCCGCATCATCTCTTTTCTGCCAGACGTAAACCATCGCGAGAGAGTTCTTGAAGTAGTCTTTATCCAGTTTAGGGCGGTATTTTTCAGCTTTCCCAAGCTTTTTCAGAACGTCAAGCATCTCTTTGCAATGGTCTTCATAATCGTCTTGAGACTCGTTGCCGAAAACATCTATTTGGTTCCAAGCTGTAGGATAATTTTCATTGCCGGTCGGCCAACTGTAACAATCTTTTCCGCTGTTTTTTGCAGGAATGCGTTCTGGGACAGCCAATGCATTTTTTTGGTCGCTTTTTCCGCGCCTGAATAATCCCGGTTGAATTTCGTTTCCTTTTCGCCCAGGTGCTTTTGGAAGTGTAATTGTATGGCTTCCGCCTTGTGATTTCAATTTGCCTAAATTCGGGTCTTCAAATTCTACTCTCCACGCTCGACGGGGATCGAGAACCTGCCATCCCTTTGCTTTCGGAGAAGGAGAATCAGGAATGCAGCCGAAAAATAGGTCTGGACAGTAAATGCACCGCTTGTTGTCTTCCATGCCGAACTGGCCTTTCCAATCAGGCTGCCAGTTTTGAAGGCCAAGCCGGGAATAAACCAAGTCATGGGTTACCGATTCATCGTTTGCCATTACTTCATTAAAACAAACGGCTTCTACGCCGTAAGTAGAGCCAAGAGTAGAAAGGACATGGTTTTCGTCGCGATAATCAACAATGTTAGCCGCGAGCTGGGCGCGTTTCTGGCCGCCCGGAATAAACGTTTTTCTTTCGTTGGCTTTTGTAATAAGTTTTCGGCAGTCTCGCGCTGTCAAGCAGTTTATATCTGCAGCTATTTTGTTGTTTAAAGTAGGGGAGCCCGGCTCGTCTGTTGAATAAATTGTGGCTCGTGTTGGAATTAGGTTTCTTAATTTTGAAATTGTTGAAAACGGTAATTTCTTTTTGCTATCCAATAAAATAGATACAGTTTCATTTATTGTGGAAAATTTTCTGTCATCGCCGGAAAGGTTGTTGGCTTTGTATTCACCGGGGTCGTTAAGTCCTTCATCTTCTTCGTCAACTATTCCGTTGGCGTTGTTGTCAATTCCGTCAGCCATTAAAATAACATTATTTTGATCGTCATCCCCTCTGCCGCCCGGGAGCCGATTTGGACCGTACCTGTATTTAATAACTTTTTTTGCGATATCAGGCGGAACTCCGAGTGCTCGTGGCAGGTTCACTTCGCCTGTGTCCCAGCCAAATCCTTTCGAATTGCCTGGAAGCCTTGCCCTGTTGATATTAACTTTTCCAGCTTCGTCTTCAAACTTAATTCGGTACCTTCCAGTGATTTTTCCTGAATCGTCTTTGACGTAAAACCATCTTGAGAATTTATCATTAGATGTTGTTGACAGGTGATATGCCTGTCCAACATTTGAAGCGTCCATGAGCAAAGATTTTGAATGCTCCATTCCCGACTCGACAAGCATGTCAAGCTGGAAAGAATTTTGCTGCTCCGTGCTTTGCTTTAATTCCAAATTCATCATCACGGAAAAAGACGCTGCGAGAATTGTTAAAACTACAAGAACAGCAAGAACCGCAACGAGAGCGACACCGCGAACAGAAGGCAGTAGGCAGTGGGCAGTGGGCGGTCTGTAGCCGCAAGTTGCTGCCTGCGCTATAGGGTATGTTATTTGATTTTGGATTTTTAACACCGGTTTTTCTTGGACATTTTAGACACAGTGACAAAATGGACATAGTGGACGCATGTTCAGTCCATTTAGTCCATTCTGTCCATTCAGTCCAAATTATTTCCGAATCCGAAAGAGAAACAAACAGAATATTGAAAAAAGAATACTGAATACTGTCCCCGGTTCCGGCACTCCTGTTTCCTCGTTGGCAAAAGCGGAAATATGCCAACCCGCAGGAACGTCTTTGACTTCTGGTGACATAGCCAGTGTGAAAGTTCCGTCCGCGGAAGCAATATAATCGTATTCAACAATTATTCCTTCGCCAAGCCCGTACTCATTTAGTTTAACAACTTCGATAGCGCCGCCGTAGCTGCTTGAAAAATAGCATGGCCTTCCTGACGATTCCCAGCCTACGCCGAAAATTGTAAGAGTGTTTGAAGAATAAGGCGTCAAGCCGGAAAGCAGCAGCGCGAGCGCTCCGCCGTTCGCGTAGCCGAAATGTCTTGCGAGTTTCCAGCTTTCTGTGCTCCCGAAAGTGTTTGACGGCAAGACATCATGCAGGCCAACCCATTCGCCGGCGCTCAAAAGAGCCCAGTTGTTTGTAGTTATATTTGGGTCTCCGTTGGGATAACCGCCCGGATTATATCCGCTTCCTTCAAAAGTTACACTGTTGAAAGTAGCGTCATCGTCGTCGTTAAGATTTATTAAGTGAGTATAAAGTGCTCCCGGGTCAACATGAACGTCCGAATTGCCGCTCCATTGATACGAAGTAATAACATTTGGAGATTCGCTTATAATAAAATTATCAATAATGCTGGAGTTGGTACCCGTCCCATTAAAACTATAAGTTGAAATATAATTCGCGTCTAACCCATAGGCAATTGTGTAAGCATAACTGTTGCTTAGCAGTCCTGCATTTGGAACATAAACCGGCATGGGAATTCCGTTTACAAAAGCGGAGAAAGCAGCCGGGTCTCCTTCATCAAAATCTTCCGTGCCGATAGTGGCAACAATATACACAGGAAGAGTTCCCAAGTAGCCGTTTGGATAAGCGGAGATGGTATTTACTCCGTCAAAAGCCTGGAACTCGCCGTTGCCTTTGAAGACCAACCCGCCTCCCATTGAACTTACCGGAAACATCGCTCCCTGATTGGTTTTGCCGAAAGAAAGTGAGAGCCAGCCGTCGGTGCCGTCAAGTTCATGAATTTGTGCATTCATCTCAATTTTAAAGTTTCCGGAATTTATAAAATTATAATTTGGCGAACAGGCGCTGTTTTGTCCGAGGCGGAGCTCGTTGGGATTTGACGATCCTGTGCCTAATTCAGTAGTTCCGGAAAAAGTGTAAGAAAGAGGAGAAATTTCCCCAAACTGCCTTCCGGCGTTATAATATCCATGATTAACATCACCAACGCCGGAAACATTATAAGAGTCAAAGAACATTCCAGGTAATCCTGCTACAGGTTCAAATATGAATGAAGTGCCGTCAGACCAGTCGCTCCAAGTGTTTCGATCATTTTTATATTTAACGCGCCAGAAATTTGTGCCTGTGTTAAGTTTGTTTTTAGGAGGAGCATAAGTTTCTAAAGGTATAGTTGCTCCTGTGTCAAATATAATTGAAGAAAAACCTGAATCAGAAGATATTTGCCATTGACTTTCTGAAAAAGCATGGCCGGTGGTGTCATTATAAGCACTTGCTGATAAAATTACTGTCGAAGTTACTGATAAATAATCTTTTGGAGATAGATTTTCCGGTTTAGTAGGAGGTAAGCTTTTTGTAAAGCCAAGGGCAGAAACAGAAACATCTCCAGAACCTACTGCATTGCTTGCACTTACCCAGTAATAATAATCCTGAGCAATTGTTACAGTAAAATCATTATAAATATTAGTAGTTATTCCTGCTTGCAATTCTGTTGCTGAAGAAAAATCATTTGTGTCAGCACGGAAAAGCGAGTAACCAACCGCGGTAGAAACTTCGTCCCAAATAATTTGAATTTTATCTGTAAATTTTCCTTGAGAAGCTGAAATGTTTTCGGGAGCCGATGGCGGAAGCATTTCATTGCTAAACGCAAACCAGCCCAAAGGCGCTGAACCGGTTACCGGCGTTGCCGAAATAGAAAAATTGCTGCTTGCGGGCGATGTGTATTGATACTGTAAAATCTGTCCGTTGTTGGCTCCAAACTCGCTTTGGTTGGCTATTGTTATTACGCTGCCATCGCTTGTAGCAAAATAATTTGAGCGACCGTTTGGTGATAAATAATCAAATTCCGAACTGTAAAGAGTTAGCATATAATTTTGATTAGGTACAAGACCAGAAAGAGTAAGTCCGCCAGAATCTACTCCGTTAAAAAGAGCGTTTGTGGCAAGAAACAAACTTTGTGGCGCAATGTTTTTTGATTGTGCAAGTGCTGTTAAAAGATCATAAGAATAAAATAATCCGCCTGGAGTTTCTGTTCTTAACTCCCAGTTTTCGCCCTGCATTGCGGTGTGAGTATTATTTGTTCCGGCACCTGTAAAAGTTACGCCGTTGACATTAACTTCCAAATTTGTCGGAACGGCGAGATTTACTGCATGAGTATAAAATTTTGAATTAGTAATTCCAGAATCTGAATCATCTGTCCAAGCGGCTGTAGAAATAGAATTTCCTGATGAAGAAGTAACTTTTAAATTATCAATTATTTCAGGAGTTAACCAGGAAAGAAGTGTAAAATAATTATTGGTAAAACCACCTTTATAAATGTAAACAAATTTATTGCCATTGGTAATAGAAAGTGGATAAGGTTTATCATTTAAAAATAAAGCGATGCGAGCGTCTTGTGTTGGTGGAAAACCTCCTTGTGAAACTACAAACTTTACTTTTATGACAGGGTTAGACCAAGAAAGACCAGAGAAATAAAAAGCGTGCATCATAGTTCCGTTCTCCCAAAAACTATAGCTGCCTTTATTTTCAAAAACAAGAGAAACTCCTGGGACAGCCTGCCAAGGCCAAACGTTGCCTGAATTGTTTCCAAAACAAATAGTGTTCCAGTTGTTTGATGCGGCCGGATCATCGGTTCGTGTCAGCTCGTATTCAATTGTAAAATCGCCCGATTCATTAAAATTGTGATTAGGAGTTATAGCAGCTTGTGGGTTTAATACGCATTTTCCGGCATAAGGTCCGGCGTTAGTTACGTAAGCTCCGCCCCCATATATGCCATATAATATTTCCGCTGCGGTTCCTGATTGTCTTCCGGCTTCGTCAAAATTGTAGTTTACATCCCCACTTCCGGTAACATTAAAATTATCGCTGAAAATATTTTTAGCAAATGTTTTTGATGGGGTCAAAACTATTAATGTAAGTAAAAGAATAATTGATAAAAATTTCATTTTTTTCCTGTTTTTAAAGCAACCAAATCTTTGATTTCGAAAGTTCCAGCGAGAACCTTTTTCCAACGGTGTCAAAATTAAAATTTTGGTTACATTTTGCTTTTTCCAATATGCCGAAATCACTGATTTCGATACGGCGCTTTTTTTTCGAAAAAATGACAGCGGCGGCAAAAAACCGCCGCTGCCCTCTAAACAACTAACAAAAAATTGGAAGCTGAAATTAAAGATAAGCTGAAAGTGCGTGCTACATTATTTCCTGCGCAAAAACGCTAAACCAAGAATTGCAATTGATCCAATTGTTGCTGGTTCGGGAATAGCCCAGAGTTTAGTATAGCTTCCATCGTAATCACAAACAGCTGTTTTAGAACCGGAACCTGTAATCAGTCCAACGCTGATCATCCAACTCATGCCGTTAGTATGGTCCCCCGCGCTGTACATTACACCGTTGTCTACTTCGATTGTGTAATTGCCGTCTCCGTTGAGCCCAAGTGTTGCTGTATTAGTCCAAACACCGCCATTCAGGTTAAGATGGCCTGCACCACCCGCCGGCATTTGAAGGTTGGCGGCAGTTAAGTTTCCACCGTTCATGTTAAAAGTAGAGTTTTGCCCTAAAAGTGATAGATAAACCCATCCGCTAATATTTATAGTTCCGGTATTTTCAACAACACAGGTGCTTGTTGCAACATTACCAAGAATTATGTCAACTGCCGTAAGTGTTCCATTGTTTACGAAAGTGCCTATTCCGCCCTGCATATTAACACTAGCAGTAACAGAAAGTTGTCCGTTGTTAGTCGCAACGCTTGCAACACCAACATCCTGCGCGACAAAGAAATTTTCTGCAACAGTTAGAGTACCGCCACTGTTAACGGTTAATTTTCCCGGCCAAGTCCAGGTTCCACAGTCAACATATTTAGCCTGCGCGCCGGGATTGTTGACTTCAACGCCATAGCCTATAGCAACATCAAGTGCCTGGACATCCGTGGCGGATGTTGGGACATTGTCATCGCTCCAGTTAAGCGCAGCGTTCCAATTACGGTTGCCTGATCCGGCTCCGCCATCAAAATGGACAGCAAAACATGGTAAACTTGTTATTGTGGCAATCACCACAAGTGTTAATAAATTTTTCATTTTTTGTCTCCTTAATTTGTTAATTGAGAAAATATAATTTACACTATGCAAATTACGATAATACGATTACCTGCTTGATGTTATTTACTTGTTCTTTTTATTATTTAAA
>Ga0190283_1000241_pt1 | contig 29793 bp, 24 predicted proteins | sample 48691801_MG_FD_161669 | JGI IMG/M metagenome (GOLD analysis project Ga0190283, IMG submission 161669) | Hydrothermal vent microbial mat bacterial communities from Southern Trench, Guaymas Basin, Mexico - 4869-18-0-1_MG | ecosystem: Environmental > Aquatic > Marine > Hydrothermal vents >...
ACATAATAAATCATTAACTGTCAAATTGAAACGGGATTTATTTAAGTCATTGATTTTAAAATACTTTTTTTTTGAGGTTGACATAAGTCTCTGAAATATATAACTTAATTATTTCGGGACAAGTCTAATAAGTTGAAAAGTCTAAAACCTCCTATTTATGAGTTTTAGTCCTGAAAATCATTTTGAGCTAAAGTGCCTTTAGACAAGGGCTTATAAAAATCCAGAACACCTATGCCATTAAGCTATATCTATTACAACTTGGATTGAAACATAACGTTGAGTGTGACGTGATTACCGAAATCGGAACAGGCTTTATTATGAAAAATATCAAAAGAATAAGCGTACTTTATATCTTTATGATATTGCTTATTATTGCTTTGGCTGATCAAGGCCATTTGCACTACTTGAAGCAAATCGTTTTTTTGATTCCTTACGGCGATAAATGGGGGCATTTTTTCTTGATAGGATTGTTGGCTTTTTTTGTAAACTTGTGGCTCAATTGTGAGAAATTGAAAGTATTTAAATGGTTTTTTCTCAAGGGCAGTGTGATTATTCTAATCATTATTACACTGGAAGAATTTTCTCAAATTTTTATTGAGAATCGCTCCTATGATGTATGGGATTTGATTTCTGATTATCTCGGTATTTTGGTGTTTGGGCAATTAGCGTGCTATTTAACGCGAACTAAAGCTATTGTTACGAGCGAATGAAAAATGCTGTCAAGATGGAATCCTTCGCAACAGCTTTGGATTCCAATTTTTTTTAACGGGTCCACATTTTTTTCGCTGTGGCTATTCACATTTAAACCATCAGCAATTGACTAGTTCACAAAGTTCTTGTTCGTATTCAATTTCAATGGTAAGGTGTTGTATATGCTGTTGTTTAATAAGTTCGCGAATTTGTTGTTTAAGCTTGATAATGTCTTCTGCCAGCAAGTTATTAGCCACGACAATATGAAAAGAAACTACATGATATTCACCATCCATTGTCCACAAGTGCCAATCGTGAATGGAACGGATGGGTAATTCTTTTAGGAGTTTGGCTTCTAACTGTTTTATATTAATATTTGAGGGAATCGCTTGCAAAAAGACATTTACCGTTTCGCGCAAATTTTTAAAGACATTCCATAAAATATAAAGGGTAATCGCAATTGATAAAATGGGATCAAGCACCGGTAAATCCACAAATAGCATCACCACACTGGCAACCAACACCGCTATCCAACCCATGGCATCTTCCAACATGTGCAGCATCACTACCCGTTCGTTTTGCGTCTTGCCCCCCTCGTAATCTTAACGCGGCAACACCATTAACCAAAACGCCAAAAATTGCGAACAATATCATACCTTCTACGTATACATTCTCTGGGTGAAAGAGGCGTGGAATGGCTTCTGATAGAATAATAACCGAGCCTAATAACAAAATGATGCTACTAATCAAAGCCCCAATCAGTGAAAAACGTTTATACCCATACGAGAATTGACTATCGCGTTTCTTTTGACTGACATTAGCTAAATGCCACGATAAGCCCAAAGCTACCGTGTCACCCAAATCGTGCAGGGCATCTGATAAAATGGCGACACTATTCGTCCATAAACCGCCTATTATTTCTAGCAGTGTAAAGGATAAATTGAGAAGAAAAGCGATTTTGATATTGTTGGTGGTGTGGTGATGATGTGACATAATTATTAATTGAGTATGTGTTTGCTTTTTGAAAAAAAAACAAGCTTTAAAAAATCGGATTTCTGAGTGACAGGGCGATAAGGAAAGTTCGCCCATACTTTCAAATGCCCTATTTACCTGTACCAGAGCTACAACCACCAAATCTTCCCTCCTTATCCGCGCAGATTTCTGTGACTCTGACAGGGGGTTTACCTTCTTCCACAACCATAGTGTCTGGACACGCATCTTCCACAAATTGGATGGTATCGACTTCAGAAAGAATCATGTTTTCCCATTTTTCTGCCTCAAAATCACTTTTACTTATCAACGCTGCTTGTACATAAATCGTATTATTACCACTGTTCATCATGGTGAGTGTTTCTATGATGTCCAATTTGACATCAAACTCCCACTTTATACGCGGTGTCGGATTATCCACCCAAATGCGTGTTTCTGGTTGTGCTTTCATACCAAAGCTGGAAACATCATAGATACCAATAATTTCAAATGATTCTAAATCCAACTCAAATTTGTTGAGGGAATCAGGTGTTGGTATTTGTGGAAAACCTGATAGTTGTTCGCTATACGCCAACAACAGCCTTCTGTCATAATCAATAGCAGTTATGTGAGAAACGATAAACGTCATTTTGACAGACTGGGTTTCACGAGGGTTATGAACCACAGCCAGTTTATTTGGAAGATATCTAAAATCTCCCGTCAAACCCGTCATACTTTTACCAGGAACACAAATAATGATATTTTCTAAAGGGGGCTTCTTCCAAAGTCAGATGATTAATTCCACGGTCGCTTTTACTACCTTCAGTGGAACTCCCGACAGTACCATCCGCTTTGACAGTCGATGCGCTTGCTAATAAAGCGGCACCCATCAGGGCTTTTTTGTTGATTTTGAAATGAGACATAATTGTAATCCTTATGACTGAAAACACAGGCGTAAACCTGCCAGGTCTTAAAGACCTGGCAGGTTTTGATTACTCCAAAATGCCCTATTTACCTGTACCAGAGCTACAACCCCCAAATCTTCCCTCCTTATCCGCGCATATTTCTGTGACTCTGACAGGGGGTTTACCTTCTTCCACAACCATAGTGTCTGGACACTCATTTGGCACAAATTGAATGGTATCGACTTCTGAAAGGATCATACCATCATATTTGCTTGCCTCAAAATCACTTTTTCTTAGCAACGCTGCTTGCATATAAATCGTGTCGGTACCACTGTTCATCATGGTGGGTATTTCTGTGGTGTCCAAGTTGATGTCAAATTCCCACTTAACACGCGGTGCCGGATTACCCGCCCCGATACGTGTTGATTCTTGTGCATCCATGCCAAAGCTGGAGACATTATAGGTACCAACAATCTCGGCATTGGTTAAATTCAACCCCAATTTGTTGATGGATTTGGGTGTTGGTATCTGTGGAGAAGGTGAGAGATCTTGGCTATATGCCAACAACAAAATTCTTTCATAACTCATCGAAGTCATGTGAGAAACCACAAACGTCAATTTGACAAAATTGGTTTCAAAAGGATTAATAACCACAGCCACTCTATCTGGGAGATATTGAAAATCTCCCGTCAAACCCGCCATACTTTTACCAGGGACACAGACAGTGATATTTTCTAAAGGGGCTTCTTCCAAAGTCAGGTGATTAATCCCGCGTTGGCTTTTACTCCCTTCAGTGGAACCACCTCCAGTACCAGCTGCTTTGACAGTCGGGGCACTTGCTAATAAAGCGGCACCCATCAGGGCTTTTTTGTTCATCTTGAAATGAGACATAGTTGTACTCCGATTTCAGTTAGTTTTAGTGGGCAATTGTTGACAAGCATCATTATTCACACCATCCGAAAAATGCTTTCGAGTTGGACATGAAGCACCTGGTGTGGCATAAACCGCCGTCAACGGTGACAAGATCATTGTCGTATAGTTTTCAGCTTTATAATCACTTTCTTTCAACAATGCGGCTTGAAAGTAAAAAATTTCATTACCTGCCTTAACTTGTCGGGCAAGCTTGTTAGTATCAATATCGATTTCTAAAGTCATCTGGGATGATGTGGTTTTACCGGTGGTAGGCTCTTCGTACAGATTATAAAAGCCCATATCCTCAATATCCTTATTATCCAATACTAATTTTTGCTTAGAAAAGGGCGTTTTGATTTGGGTTTTACGAGATAAACAACGGCTATAGAGCAATGCCACTACGCGTTTTTCCTGATTCTGATTAGGTGGAATATTTGACATCTCAAATTGTAATGTCACAATCTGTCTTCGGTTGGCATCAAAAGCCAGTGAGAAAACACGTTTAGGACGAGGCGATATTTTCCGCTTTACACTGGAGGGCATTGAACATTTTCGCACCTTTTTTCTATTAACTGGGTCCAACGTAATTGAGCTAATATGGAATTTTTGGTTTTTAATATCCGTTTTACCAGCAAAGGGGTTTTTTTGAGGGACTACCCTCTGTTGAGACGTTGAAGGTTGTGCCTCATCAGGCTTTGTTGGCGTTGGAAGCCCGCCGCCTATTTTGGAATTTGCAAAAGCGGGGCTTGAAGCTAACAACAGTGCGACACTTGATTTTTTTACGTTATTTAGTGATTTCATGGTGTGATTTCAGGTATGGAATTAAAAATACGATTTATTCAAGAAATCGTATTTTTTACGCAATCAAAATGTTAAAAGATTTGTAACGACTGAGTAGTTATACTAAATAATATCATCCAAAGACAAATTAAGGGCTTGACTAATATGGATCAATTGTATTTCCGTGGCGATTGAAAAGTCGGATTCGATTTGTGATAATTCTATTTCGCTGATATTAGCCGCCCTGGATAATTGTGATTGACTCATTCGATAATATTCTCGCCAAACTTTGATGGAATTTTCTCCATCAATGATTTGGAAAGTCACTTCAGCCGGGATAAGGGCTTCGCCTGATTCAATCTGTTTTTTAGCTTCATCATAATCTTGAATATCCTGAAGCATTTCATGATCTTCAAATAAACGTTGAAAGTCTTTGTAAGGAAGTACCGCCCACTCTGAGCGACTCAATTTCAGACTATAATACATTTTTTTCCAATTAATTGTTCGAATTTCTTATACTGCACACGGGCACAAACTGAACTTTTCTTATTTGAGGAAGGTGGGCAAAAAAAAGACCTTGCCCACCCTACATAAAAGTTTAAATTATGCCCGCGTGCAGTATATTAAGAAATAGTATTTTTGGAAATCTTATTCTGTTTTTGTAGGCAAATTTTCACAAGCCTTGTTTTCAGAAGCGAAGGCACTAGAAATTTTCTCTTCAGTCGGGCATGATTTATTAGCAGTCAGATGAACCGTTTCCAACGGTGACAAAATCATCTTCTTGTAAAACTTTTTGTCAAAATCGGTTTTTTTCAATAAGGCAGCTTGCAAATAGAAGGTATCATTACCCGCCTTCACTTCTTTAGCGAGTTCAGTGGTTTTCAGAGCAACCTCGAAATTCATCTGGGCATTCGCTTGAGAGTGAGTTACACCAGGGCGAGATGGGGTAGGCGGTTCAATAGGCTGTATAACCGGCACGTTATAAGTCCCCATCACTTGAATGTCCCTGGTATCTAGGGCTAATTTAATCCCTGAAAGGGGCGTTCTCATCTGGGGTTTGCTGGGCAAACAGCGACTATAAAGCAACACCAAGACGCGCTCATTTTGGCTACTAGGAATACGTGCCATTTGAAATTGCAAAGTCACTTCTTGTTCCTTCTTAGGATCAAAAGCCAGCGAAAGTGTCTTGTGTTTGTGAGGGCTTTTCCGCTGGACTTCTGGAACGGGGCAGTTTTGTACCTTTTTGTTATCAGCCGGGTCCAAGGTAATTGATTCTATACGGATTTGCGTTTTACCCCCAAACAGTTGTTGAAGTTTAGCGCGGTTTGCTGGAGTTGGCTGGGTTCCATCCGGGGGTTGCCCAGCACCGCCTTTAGTCGGATTAGCCAAAACTGGGCTAGAGGCTAACAAAAGCGCGTAAGCCATGCTTGATTTTTTGAGGTTATCTAATTTTTTCATTGTGTTATCCCAAGGGTTGTGATAAGTTTCAAAAATACTGTTTTTTTGGGTTAGTAGAAATCCGATTTTTGAAAAAATCGGATTACTTTCTGCCCTTTTAATTAGCCAACGTTGTTTTTCCCAGCTCCATTTTCTGGATAGCTAAACCATTGCTGACAGGATTCATCCCTTCTTCAACGAAAGCGGCATAAAATGTATAATCTCCGCCTAAGCCAGGAGATACTTCAAAGTCTGCCAACAACCTTGCACTGTCATCAAGATTTTCTATAGACTCCTTAAAGGGTTGAGGTTGGGGGCTAAATGGTGCCAGCCCTATACCAGTCCAGAACAGGAAATCACCACCTGGCAATTTAACGGCAACCCAAAGATCAACTCGGTCAAACCGACTCCTTTGAATTTTTTGCACCAAGTCAATGCTAACTTTATCCCCGATCTTATAGAACTCTTTTAAACCTTCAAAGGCAAGAACTAAGTCACCTTCAGCCACTGGTGGCGTGGTGATAGGAGGAGCATCATCAGCGACCACCGTTACCGTCCGCTCAAGTGGATTACTGTTTGCCCCATGATCATCAGTGACTAACAGAGTAACAGTATAAGTCCCAACGGCTCCAAAAGTCATAGTGGCAACAGCACCACTTGCAGTTTGACCATCCGAACTATTCCATTGGTAGGTAGTAATAGTACCATCCGCATCCTTTGATAATACACTAGCGTCTAAAGTGACGGTTAACGGTGCTTTCCCTGATGGAGGAGTCACACTGAAATTCGCCACTGGGCGTTGATTAACAAGGGGAGACGGTGTTGGATCCGTTGTTATACTCTTCGTTGGCGGCAAATCCATCAGAAAAAAGTTGTCGAATGCCACGTCAACATTATTGGAAGCTTCAAAATCAATACTTCCACCGATACATCCGTCTATTACCAATTGCTCCACATCCGTACCGTTGATAGAGAATGAGAATTGGTTGTCTTCTTTAGAAATTGATAATTCGTTAGAAGCAGAACCGTAGGTATTAATTAAAGGAGAGTCTGTCCAATCAACCCGTTTTTCATAGACATCATTTATAAGCGTACTCACGGTATAACTCCCATCTCCAGCGATGAGAAAGATAACATAATCTGGACTGCCTGATGAATTTTCATGATTGCAGACTGAAATACCATAACCACTAAGTTCTGAAGCACCAGTCCAAAGTGTCTCAACGGAAACGCGAAAGTTTTCAAAATAGTTGCTATGTCCTGGACTAGGACTCGAACCACCCGGATTATAGCCACCATTCCAGGGTAAGGATTGTAAGTCATCACTTTCATCACCGTTGAAATTTAATTGCTCATTAGAAACTGAGAAAAACTCCCCGTTAGGAAATCCCCCCATTCCGCTATTAAAGTCTTCAACGAAAAAAGGTAACAGCTCGAAATTATCAAAAGCCGCATCTAACGAATTCGAGACTTCCACACCGACACTACCACCGGAACATCCATTTATCTCCAATGTTTCGACATCTGTGCCATTAATAGAAAACACCAAATAATTGCCCATCTTAAAGATGTACAATTTGTTTATACTATTAGGGATAATAGCATCCGAAGGGGTCCAATCGACAAGTGTTTGAGAAGTCCCTTTTTGGACCGTATCTATCTGGTAAGCGGCGTTGCTACCCACCCCATCTATCAGAAAACGGACATAATCAGCCGTTCCTGAGTCATTTTCTTGGTTACAAACGGATAAGCCAAAACCAACATTTTTTGATTCTGAACCCCCTTTCCAAGTCACATCTATGGATACACCAAAATCTTCAAAATAATTGGTATTACCAGGGACGGGATTCCATCCCCCTGGATTCAAACCACCACTCCATTCAGCAAAAGAAGTTATGTCATTTCGGTCACCCGTAAAAATCAACTTTCCACTAGATACGGAAAAGCCATTTCCTTCTATAAAGCCACCAGGGCTGTTTTCAAAATCTTCAAGCACACCTTCAGCCCAAAGGGGTGCTGAAAAAATGAGCATCGTCATGATTAAAAGCATGAGTCTTTTCATCGTTGTTGCCTCCTAATAAATGAATGGTGGGTTTGCTACCCACCCTACCTAGTATACCACAATTTATTCTTCAAAACACTTTTTCACCCAATGCCAGGCTCTACCAACCACTTCTTGTTGTAGGGCATCATTCATGGTACCAAATTTTTCAGGGTATGATTCAAGCCAAGCACAGGCGATTTGCATCCTTTGGGTTTTATACACCCGATGTAGAATTTCGCCCTGGTCTTTATGGTTATTTACACTCGCGTAAATACCACCCACACAGGTTTCTTGTGCTCGACAAAGTTCATGCAGCGTTTTTTCAGAATGGTTGACTTTCAACTGTAATCTGGCTTTTTCATCTTGACGATGAATAGTCATGCTCACCATACCATTTTCCAATTGCGTTAACACTGAAGTAAACATTTTTGTCGCTAATTTTCTTTCTTCAGTGTATTCTTCCACATTATCCGGTTTAAGATTGCTAGTGGGTTCATCGGCATAGTGAGCATTGTCACAGCCTCCCGTCAATGAAAGTAACATTCCTAAAAAAATAGGATGTTTAGTTTTTTTAATTTGTAACATTTTGGATTCCTATAAAGCTACATTCTAACTAATTATTAGCCATTTGTCGCAATTTGTCAAGAAATCGTTTACCGGTATCACCGGCAACTTGATCTTCTTTCGTGATTTCAAACACCTGAGTGGCTTGAGTAATATCTCGCCCTATTAGGCGAGGCGCTATCCGCCTAATTTTATCACACGCCCGAAATTGCCGCACCGTCATACCATTTATATATAAGTTAATAAAACGATCTTTTTGGGCTGAATAATGATGTTCTTCCAAAATACCTTCATGCTTAAAGCCTAAATTTATCATATTTTTATGAGAAAATTCATTATATTCATAGACATACGAATAAATTTTATTGAGCCGATAAGTATTAAACGCTAAATCTAATACCAATAATGTCGCTTCAATACCATAACCAGCATGACGGTGCTTTTCATCAAATAATCCCACCAAATATTCCGCCCGTTGATGAATCGGAGAATAATCGCCCAGAGCAGCAACACCAATCGCACCATGTTGCTTATGTTCTAGCATAAATTCTAAATAACCTACCTGGGCTGGAGAACGCTGTTTTCGTTGTGCCAGAGTTTGGCGTAACTGTTCTTCAGTTTGGCGTGCATTATTAGAACGGTAAAGACTAATAAATGATTCGTCTTCGTAAGCGCGTAATAAAATAGGCGCGTCATCGGGCATCGTTTGCCGCAGTACTAATGAATTACCTCGGTTAGAAAGATTCATAACTGACTCACCTAAAAATCCCAAAGTGTTTCCGGATGAACACTATCTAAAAATAAACCCAGTTCTTTAAAAACTAGGTTTTTCAGAATTTATTAACTATTTGAAAAATTAACCGTTCCCGCTCGCAATGCCTCAAGAAATTTCTTGCCTTCTTCAACAGGCAATTGATTTTCTTGTGAAATTTTAACCACTTGAGGGATCTGAGTGACATCGCGCCCAAGTAACCGTAGGGAGTAGCGACGAATGGGTTCGCAGCGACGGAAACGGGTTTCCGTCATACCATTGATATATAAGCTAACAAACCGCTTTTCCCCCAGCAGATAGTGATGATCTTCCAGCAAGCCTTCTTGTTTAAAGCCTATTTTTAGGGTGCTTTTTTCGGAAGATTCATTGTAGTCATAAACATAAGTGTATATTTTATGCAACTTATAGAAATTAAATGCTAATTCAAGCATTAATAATGTGGCTTCGGTTCCATATCCGATTGAGCGGCGACTTTTGTCAAATAATCCGATGAGAAATTCGGCGCGTTGGTGAACAACCGTGTAGTCACCCAGTAGGGCAACACCTATAGGACCATGCTTTTTATGTTCTATCATAAATTCTACATGCCCAAATTGTGTCGGATCATGTTCTAAACGATCCGCTAAAATTTTACGGAGTTGCTCTTCTGTTTGTTGAGCATTATTGGAACGGTACAGATGGATAAAAGATTCGTCTTGATAGGCGCGTAATAAAATAGGGGCATCGTCTGGCACCGTTTGACGTAGTCGTAATAAATTTCCTTGGTTAGAAAGAACCATAATTTTTTTAACCTTTCTAAATTTTATATAGGGTAGCTAAACCCACTAAACCGTTATTAATAAAAAGTATAAACAATTTGTAACTACTCAGGGCAAGCACAAGGGATTGCCCCAACGTCTGAATATTTTCAAAACGAAGCATAAGAATGTTGCTGTAGGAACAATCCTTTATGGTTGCCCTGAATAATTACAACAATTTTAATAAATTATAAACTATAGTTTTTCAAATAAATAATTTCACAAAAAAGAAACGAAATTTCTTTAAGAAACTTGGTTTCTAAAAAATTTATTTTTCTGAACATCTATATGTTATATATTGCACATGCGCATAACTTAAACTTTAAGGTAGCCCACCATTGCGGATTAGAAAAGTTCAGTTTGTTCCCGTGCTGAGTATATATTATAATATACAAAGTGTACTTGAAAAGGGCAAAAATGAAAAAAAGGGATTAAAACGACATTTAACAACTGATTTTAAAATCAGTCATTCGACTTAAAAAACCATTAATTGGGCGTACCATAACGAAGTCTCCTAAATCCGTTTCGGCTTTTTAAAACATTTTTCTGATTTTATTATCAGTTATCAGTGAGTTGAATAGAAAAAATACGTCTCTGAATCAGAATTGACAGAAACACAAACTAGCGAACGAAGTGAGATCATTTTAGAATTAACAGAATAAGAAAACAAGCCAATTAACCTCAAGAACCTATCTTGAAAATCCTGAAATCCCGTCAATCCTGAAATGGCTAATTCTACGGTTGCACTTCCTGTTTCAATTGGCTGCTTTGCCTACTTTACCATAAAATAAAAAAGGGGATTTCATCAAATCTTGCTTCAAAGATAGCTCAAAAAAAAGCCGCTGAAAGAAATTTAAAAATACCTATTTGGAAAGACGGAAAAATTATTTATATAGACTCTAAAAAATTCCTAACCTAAAAACGCACCCTACAAATCAGACGCGTCGTTGACTACCGCATCGCTGTGCCATCATAAAATTAATTGTCAGCTTCATCAAATGATTGAAGCCATTCTTACCAATTACGATATATCTCTTGATGAATATCAAGAATCAAAAAAACGAAAACAATTAATGCTATTAGAAGCCAAACACAATTATTGTGCTTAGATTGAATTCGGTGTTTTGGTATGCATTCCGATGTCGCTATTTTTTTGCTACCTGCCATTTTCAAAAATGAATATCAAAAAAAATCATACTCAAGCGTTTAATTGATGGGCATTAGGTGTGGTGGGCGAAAATATTTTAAAAAATTAATTTGAAATTAATTTGAAATTTTTAAACATTATGTTCATAATTTCATCATTGTCAGGATAAAATTTTTTGGCTTAATTTCCAATTAAAAAAGTTTTATTAAACCTGTATCTATCAAAAATAACAATTTTTAGGTGTTTTTTTTGATGAAATTAACTCAAGATGAGTCGTACTGTATGAAACTAATATCCACAACAGCACTTTCAAGATCTCTCAGCATATCCGCAAAAGAGCTTTTTGCACTTTTGTTAGAACTTGGCTTCATCTCGAAAAAGGATAAGTCATGGGTTTTAACAAGCGATGGAAAAAAGAAAGGCGGTGCCTATAAAGAATCACAACAATACGGAAAATACATTGTCTGGCCAGAAGACATTGGTATTGAGATACCAAAAACCACATCTAACGGAGATTCAACAAAACTTATAACCGCTACTGCTATAGGGCGTAAGTTTGAATTATCACCTGATAAAGTTAATTTTATCCTTTCAGAACTGGGTTGGGTTAAGAAAGGATTAAAAGGGGGATGGCTTATAACAGACCAAGGAAAGAAACAAGGTGGCATTCAAGCAGAAAATAAGAAATCCGGTATTCCTTATATCCGTTGGGCGGAATCTATAACAGACTCTAAGTCACTTAATGAAACAATAAGCCTTATGAAAGGCATGGAAAGTACTCAAGGTACGAAAGATCAGAATGGTCAGAATGGTCAGAATGAGAAAGAGGATGTAGGATTTCGAGATAAATTCGAGGCAAAACACCGAACGACGGATGGACACTTTGTCCGGTCAAAAGCAGAAATAATTATCGACAACTGGCTATATATGGCTGAAATTGTTCACGCTTATGAGAGAAAGTTACCAATAGAAGAAGATGTTTACTCTGATTTTTATATTCCAACTGGAAAGGTTTATATTGAGTATTGGGGTTACGAAAATGATCCTAAGTATCAGCTGAGGAAGCAAAAGAAAATTGAGCTATACAAAAAATACGGCTTTAATTTAATTGAATTGCAAGACAAGGAAGTTCAGAATCTTGATGATATCCTTCCAAAGCTATTACTCAAGTATGGTGTTCAAGCATATTAAAAGCAGGCTACGCTGAGGGTTAAAAGTTGAATCGTAGGGTGGGTAGAGCGAGAGCGAAACCCACCATCATCTCTAAACAAGGCAGAATTGGAAAAAAGGTATAGCAAAGAACTAATCGCCTCATTATGGCAACAGCCCATTGGAGTTATTCGCTACGCTTTGTTAAATTAGGGCGAACAATCCAAACGTTTGGAAATGCCGTTGCCAAAAACGTTTGCACCACCGATTGAATTAATTGTTCTGATTCAAACATGGCGGTTGCCAAACAGCGCAGAAACCAATCTAACCAAGCCGTAATATCCAGTGTTCCCCTTTGCGTCTCTTCCAAAATCTGATATAGGGTTAGGTGGGCAACAAAAGGACGTTGCCCACCCGACATTAGTATTATCTACATCAAATTGAGATCACACCCGTATTGGCTCTGTGTGTTGTCACCATCAAACGGCGTTTTATCACCACCTTAAATTGGTTCGCTTTACGATCATCAGTGAATTCTACTGCGTTGTAGGATTCAAGCACTCTGGGAATGCCAGTCCCCAATCCACGGTAGGGCAGAATATGAGTTGCGTGACTAGCCAAAACGGGATTTCGCATATTGGATAATCCGCAACGAACTTGCTCTATCGTTAAATGGTTGGGTAAATGCCCAGGACTAATCAATTCAATACGATCACGAAAAATAAAAAGTCTGATCGGTGCTGAAATAAAATAATCTCTATGAATCAAAGCATTAACCAACAATTCCTCGAATACGACCAGTGGTATTTCAGGTTCACCTAATGAATTGATCCCCTGCCCATTTTGGACATGGTGCAAATTGCGCCGCACAAATGCAAAGCTATCTTTGTAAACTTGCACCAAATTGCCATCAATGTCCTCATTATCAATGTATTGAGAAATATCCACATTATCACCGGGAAAAACAATTGCCTTGACAACAAATACGGGTTTGAATCGTTGTGGAATTTTCCCAAATAGTAATAACCCGGCTAAAGTCAGTTGCTCCGATTTAAGTAGCCCCAAATTTTGCAGCAAGCGAGGGGTCATTTCTTCTGCTACTTCGTGATAGCGGTTTTTGTAATAGTTTTGAAAAGTCCAACGATCTATATCAGTTTGGCTAGTCTCCTGTACTGGCACACTATCAGCATGAATTAAGCAGGCGGCTTGAAACAGGCGTTGCATCTCTTCTCGTGAAGTCACACGACGTTTATCTGCACCGCTTTTGACCCACATCACGCCTGATTTATCCATATAGGGTTTATTCAAACCTTCAGGGACAGAAATCACGAGAAGCAAGCCTTTATCTGTTTGAATATTTTCTGTCAAGGGGCTAATCGGTGGTTTGACAAAATCAGAAGCGACATTGGAAATCAATTGATTTAAGCGTCGAATGTCTTTTGAGCTTAAACCCGTTATTTCTCCATTATCATTGACCCCGATAATGATTTTTCCCCCTGCTGCATTCACCATTGCGACCATTTCGGCGGCGAGAGAATCTGCATTGGTGATATTTTGTTTGAACTGATATTGACTATCCTCACCTCTGAGCAATATTTGTTGTAATTCAATTAATGTCATTTATGACTCTCTTGTGCACACGCACCATTTTCTATAAACAATTTGAACAGGCTTAAATTTTTAATGTCAAGTCCATTGAGCCTGGCCCTTTTTATCCCTTTTGGATTTTTAGGTCTGTCGTTTCCTGATCAATTCTAAAAGTCGATGATTATACTCCGCACGGTCAAATTTTCGGATTTTTGTAGGGCGAACATTCGTTATCGCCCTGAGGGTCTAGAAAGCCAGGGCAGACCTGCGTGTCTGCCCTTGTGAAATTATTTACCTGAACATCTATAGTTCACAGTTTTCAGAACTAAAAACTTGAACATCAAGTATAAGCATTTTTTGAGGGATTTTTGTACAACATAAAAACTCGCAACCACCTCTATTTGATTTACAAAATAATCAGCTTATGTTGCTTGCGCCTAAAAAATAATTTTTAATGTTTCCTACCAGGTTTCAGAACTATACAAGATTGGTATAAACAACATCACTTTTTTAATAGATAGTTTTTTTATGTGGATTATATTAATTAATTAATGAGTTATCAGTTTAATGTAGGGCAGATCAGTGTGTCTGCCCTTTGTGAAGTTATTTATCTGAAAGGGGCGGCGACGAGTCGTTCCTTATGTTGCCCAGTTTGGATGAAAAATAACTGATAACTGAATATCTAATTAATATAATCCACATAAAAAAACTGTCTATTAAGAAAGCGACGGCTCATCTCAGTTTTTGATAGTTACTGATGATAAAATCTATAGTGCAGGATAGTAGGAATTTCCAAACATCCTAAAAGCGGCAAAGGTTGAAATTATAAAAGAAGTTGAAAGTTATAGGCGGGGATTTTTTACCTGTGTTTTTGGATATTTTGATGGTGAGCAATTAGATAGTGCTGTGATGATTCTGTTTATTGAAAAAAATCCGAATCAATTGATTTATAAAAGCGGTGGTGGTATAACTATTGATAGCAATGTTAGCCTGGTATATCAAGAAATGTTGGAAAAAGTTTATATTCCATGCTATTGAACCCCAAAACCTGTCAGGTATTCGATTTCTTCCAGGTTTTGAAAAAATAGTATTTGTAGAAATGAAAAAACCAAGTTTTTTCAAAAAATTTGGTTTCTAATCTGAAAAATGAATACATCATGAATATCAATAATATTTGGCGAGGCTCAAGCGTCCCAAAACGATTTTTCATAATTTGTCTCAATTTATTGCTTGTTTACACGGGAGCATTTGCCGCACAACCGCTGCCTCGTGAATATCAGCTTAAAGCCGTATTTCTCAATGGTTTCACTAAATTTATTGTTTGGCCAGATCATGTTTTTGCCAAAACGGTTACCCCACTGCGTATTTGCGTATTGGGCGAACATCCTTTTGGTAAAGCATTGGATATAGCTGTCGCTAATACCAATCGAAGAAGGCGCAAGGGGCGACAGATAGAAGTACGCTATATCAATATAATTGACCAAGTCCCCGGTTGCCATACTTTATATGTGAGTAAATCAGAACAATATCGGCAAGCACTTATATTAGATTATGTGGTGCGTTATCCAGTGTTGACGGTGAGTGATATAGATAACTTTGTGATTAACGGTGGAATGATACAGTTTTATGTTCTGCATAATAAAGTCCGATTTTTGATTGCTCCTCAAACTATACGTGATGTGGGTTTGGAGGCGCATGGTAATTTATTGAGAATCGCTGACGTTGTTTCTTCAAACAATAGGTAAAACATTATGTTATTAAAACCTTTTTTTGGATGCCATTGCTTATTACTGGGTATTGTATGCTTGATAGCATTGCCCATTCAGGCGAATGAAAAAGCCATGATTGAATATTTGCAAAGCCTAGATTTTGAGCAATTGACTGAAATGGAAGTGACTTTAGATGATGTATTTGATGTGTTTGATGGGCTAGTAAAAAAGCGTCGATTGACAGTTGCTACCGGTGCAGAGCAATCGACTGCTCATGCACCGGCAGTAACAACGGTTATTACCGCGCAGGATATTGAGGCAATAGGTGCGACTGATTTGGACGAAGTGCTGGAAACCGTGCCGGGTTTACATGTGTCAAGAAGTACTGTTCTTCATAATCCTATTTACACAATTCGAGGCATACATTCTCCCGATAATCCAGAAGTATTGATATTAATCAATGGAATTTCCACTAAAAAATTATTTTATGGGAATCGAGGTAGGGCTTGGGGCGGTATGCCGGTGAATGCGATTGCTCGAATTGAAATTATCCGAGGTCCTGGTTCAGCGGTGTTTGGTGCAGATGCTTTTAGTGGTGTGATTAATATTATTACTAAAGGTGTGGAGGATATTAAAGGCACTGAAATCGGTATGCGAGTGGGTGCTTTTAATACTCAAGATGCTTGGTTATTGCACGGTAGTCAGCAAAGTGGTTTTGATATAGCAGCAATGTTAGAATACCGCAAAACTGATGGACATCAAGAAATAGTTGAAGCTGATGGTCAAACTTATTTTGACAAAGTACATGGCACTAATGTGTCTTATGCACCGGGACCAATTAACCTATCACGACGTAATCTTGATGCTCGGCTGGATATTTCACGGGGAAATTGGCAATTACGTTCTGGTTATCAAGGGCGACGTAATGTGGGTACTGGCGTTGGAATGACGCAAGTTTTAGATCCTGTCGGCTATTACGAAGCGGACCGCATCAATGCTGATTTAACTTATCATAACCCGACTTTCACTAAATATTGGGATGTGATGACTCAAGCTAGTTATTTTCATAGCATGCTTGCTGTCCCTAATTCGATTTTATATCCCCCCGGTTTTAACCATGCTTACCCAGAAGGACGTGTTTTGATGGGTGGTGGCTCTGAGGAACATACTCGTTTTAAGGCTTCTGGATTTTATTCAGGTTTGACTAATCATTTGGTGCGTGTAGGTGTTGGTTATAGTTATGCTGATCTCTATAAGTTTCTGCATACCACAAATTTTGGGATAGATCCTGCCACTGGGAAACCATTATCCCCTAATAATACTCGCTTGGTTGAATTAACTGATACACCTTATGTTGCTATGAGAGAAACCGCTCGCGAGAATAAATATCTGTTCTTACAAGATACTTGGACTATAAATGCAGACTGGGTATTTACAGCCGGTGTGCGTTATGATCATTATTCTGATTTTGGGAAAACGATTAATCCACGTTTGGCTCTTGTCTGGCAAACTCGTCCTAATTTAACCAGTAAACTGCTATATGGTCGTGCTTTTCGTGCGCCATCATTTGTTAATCTTTATGTTAAGGGTCCGGTATTAAGAGGCAATCCCAATTTGCAACCGGAAAATATTCAGACTTGGGAATTAGCTTTTGATTATCGTGCTACCAAAAATCTAAATCTCGCTTTGAATCTTTTCACTTACAAGATGGATGATGTTATCCGTGCGGCTCTTGATTCTCAGGTAAGTGCTACTGTCCAACAATTTACTTCATTTAATGCTGAAAGTCAAGTTGGGCGAGGGCTAGAAATAGAAGCACGTTGGAAATTAATTAAAAATTTCAGTGTGTTAGGCAATTACGCTTTCCAAGAATCTATCGATAAAAAATACAACCATGATGTGGGTAAAGCACCTCAACATCAGATTTATCTCCGATCCGATTGGATGCCTATTCCTAATTGGTATCTTAATACCCAAATAAATTGGGTGGCAGCACGCAAACGCCCTTATGGTGATCCAAGGGCAGAATTAGATGATTATACAATGGTAGATTTAACCATGCGCTATAAAAAGCTCAAAGGTAATTGGAATTTTGCCCTGAATATCCGCAATTTATTTGACGTGAAAGCTTTTGAACCAAGCCCTGGTCCAAATAGTAGTGGTTTTATTAGTATTCCTAATGATTTACCTTTAGCAGGGCGGCACTTTTTTGCAGAGATGCGGTATTCTTTTTAATTAGAAATCCGATTTTTTTGTTCTAAAATAGTATTTTTTGAACGGGTGAAAAATGTTAAAATACTTTATGTTATTAAAACCCATTTTTGGATGTCATTGCTTATTACTGGGTATTGTATGCTTGATAGCATTGCCCATTCAAGCGAATGAAAAAGCCATGATTGAATATTTACAAAGCCTTGATTTTGAGCAATTGACTGAAATGGAAGTGACTTTAGATGATGTATTTGATGTGTTTGATGGGCTAGTAAAAAAGCGTCGATTGACAGTTGCTACCGGTACGGAACAATCGACTGAACGGGCACCGGCAGTGACAACCGTTATCACCGCACAGGATATTGAGGCAATAGGTGCCACTGATTTGGATGAAGTGCTAGAAACCGTGCCCGGTTTACATGTGTCAAGAGATACCATTCTTAATAATCCTATTTACGCTATCCGTGGAATACATTCTTCAACTAATCCCGAAGTGCTGGTATTAATCAATGGTATTTCCATTAAGAAATTATTTTTTGGAAATCGAGGTAGGGTATGGGGCGGTATGCCGGTAAATGCAATTTCTCGGATTGAAATTATCCGAGGTCCTGGTTCAGCGGTGTTTGGGGCTGATGCTTTTAGTGGTGTAATTAATATCATTACCAAAGGTGTGGCGGATATTAAAGGCACTGAAATCGGTATGCGAGTGGGTGCTTTTAATACTCAAGATGCTTGGTTATTGCACGGTAGTCAGCAAAGTGGTTTTGATATAGCAGCAATGTTAGAATATCACAACACCGGTGGACATCAAGAAATCATTGATGCTGATACTCAAAGTCAATTTGACAAAAAACATGGCACAAATGTATCTCATGCACCAGGACCTATCAATCTATCACGACGTAACCTTGATGCTCGTCTGGATATTTCACGGGGAAATTGGCAATTACGCACGGGTTATCAAGGGCGACGTAATGTAGGAACAGGCGTTGGAATGACGCAAGTTTTAGATCCGACGGGCAATTACGAGGCGGATCGCATCAATGCTGACTTAACTTATCACAACTCTACTTTCATTAAATATTGGGATGTGACGACTCAAGCTAGTTATTATGATACCGCTCTCACAGGTTATCAAACATTATACCCCTCAGGTTTTAAACAGGCTTATCCAGATGGACGTGTTGGTTTTCCTAATATTAATGAAAGACATACTCGTTTTGCGGTTTCTGGATTTTATTCTGGTTTTAGCAACCATTTGGTGCGTATAGGGGCTGGTTATGATTATGGTGATCTCTACAAATTTGCACAACGGGTAAATTTTGGCAAAGATCCTGCGACTGGGAAACCATTGCCTCCTAATAATACTCGCTTTGTTGAGGTAGCTGATACACCTTATGCTAATGTGAGAGAAACCGCTCGCGAGAATGAATATGCGTTCTTACAAGATACTTGGACTTTAAATACAGATTGGGAATTGACTGCCGGTGTGCGTTATGATCATTATTCTGATTTTGGCACAACGATTAATCCGCGTTTGGCTCTCGTATGGCAAACTCGTCCCAATTTAACCAGCAAACTTTTATATGGTCGTGCTTTTCGAGCACCTTCATTTTCAGAACTTTATGTTAAAAGTCCGATAATAACAAGTAATCCCAATCTGCAACCTGAGAACATTCAAACTTGGGAATTGGCTTTTGACTATCGTGCTTTTGAAAATATGAATCTCGCTTTGAACCTTTTCACCTATAAGATAGATGATGTTATCCGTTCCCAAGTTGAATCTCAGCTAGGTACTGTTGTAAAAAACTTCACGGTGCATAATGTTGAAAGTCAAGTTGGGCGAGGGCTAGAAATAGAAGCACGTTGGAAATTAATTAAAAATTTCAGTGTGTTAGGCAATTACGCCTTCCAAGAATCTATCGATAAAAAATATAACCATGATGTAGGCAATGCACCCCAACATCAGGTTTATCTCCGATCCGATTGGATGCCTATCCCTAATTGGTATCTTGATACCCAAATAAATTGGGTGGCAGGGCGCAAACGCCCTTATGGTGATCCAAGGGCAGAATTAGATGATTATACAATGGTAGATTTAACCATGCGCTATAAAAAGCTCAAAGGTAATTGGAATTTTGCCCTGAATATCCGCAATTTATTTGACGTGAAAGCTTTTGAACCAAGCCCTGGTCCAAATAGTAGTGGTTTTATTAGTATTCCTAATGATTTACCTTTAGCAGGGCGGCACTTTTTTGCAGAGATGCGGTATTCTTTTTAATTAGAAATCCGATTTTTAATTAAAAATCTGATTTCTTGAACGGGTGAAAAATGTTAAAATACTTTATGTTATTAAAACCCATTTTTAGACTTCATTGCTTATTACTGGGTATTGTATGCTTGATAGCATTGCCCGTTCAGGCGGATGAAAAAGCCATGATTGAATATTTGCAAAGCCTAAATTTGGGGCAACTGACTGAAATGAAAGTAACCTTAGATGATGTATTTGATGTGTTTGATGGGCTAGTAAAAAAGCGTCGATTGACAGTGGCTACCGGTGCAGAGCAATCGACTGAACGGGCACCGGCAGTAACGACGGTTATTACCGCGCAGGATATTGAGGCAATAGGTGCCACTGATTTGGATGAAGTGCTAGAAACCGTGCCAGGTTTACATGTGTCAAGAGATACTGTTCTTAATAATCCCATTTACGTTATTCGCGGCATATATTCTTCGACTAATCCCGAAGTGCTGGTATTAATCAATGGTATTTCCACTAAAAAATTATTTTATGGGAATCGAGGTAGGGCTTGGGGCGGTATGCCGGTGAATGCGATTGCTCGAATTGAAATTATCCGAGGTCCTGGTTCTGCGGTGTTTGGTGCAGATGCTTTTAGTGGTGTGATTAATATTATTACTAAAGGTGTGGAGGATATTAAAGGCACTGAAATCGGTATGAGAGTGGGTGCTTTTAATACTCAAGATGCTTGGTTATTGCATGGTAGTCAGCAAAGTGGTTTTGATATAGCAGCAATGTTAGAATATCACAACACCGATGGACATCAAGAAATCATTGATGCTGATACTCAAAGTCAATTTGACAAAAAACATGGCACAAATGTATCTAATGCACCAGGACCTATCAACCTATCACGACGTAACCTTGATGCTCGTCTGGATATTTCACGGGGAAATTGGCAATTACGCACGGGTTATCAAGGGCGACGTAATGTGGGTACTGGTGTCGGAATGGCTCAAGCTTTAGACCCAGCTGGCAAATACGAAGCGGACCGCATCAATGCTGACTTAACTTATCACAACCCGACTTTCACTAAATATTGGGATGTGACGACTCAAGCTAGTTATTATGATACCACTCTCACTGGTTATCAAACATTATTCCCTTCAGGTTTTAAACAAGCTTATCCAGAGGGGCGTATTGTTTTACCCAGCGTTTTTGAAAGACATACTCGTTTTGCTATTTCTGGATTTTATGCTGGTTTTGCCAAACATTTAGTACGTGTAGGTGCCGGTTATAACTATGAAGATTTTTACAAATATATCCAACGGATGAATTTTGGCATAGACCCTGCAACTGGGAAACCATTATCCCCTAATAATACTCGCTTGATTGAGTTAACCGATACACCTTATGCTTCCATGAGAGAAACGGCTCGCGAGAATGAATATATGTTCTTACAAGATACTTGGACTATAAATGCAAACTGGGTATTAACAGGCGGTGTACGTTATGACCATTATTCTGATTTTGGTACAACGATCAATCCACGTTTAGCTCTGGTCTGGCAAACTCGTCCCAATTTAACCAGCAAACTTTTATATGGTCGTGCTTTTCGAGCACCCTCATTTTCAGAACTCTATTTAAACAGCCAGATAATGAAAGGTAATCCCAATATGCAACCGGAGATCATTCAGACTTGGGAATTGGCTTTCGACTATCGTGCGACTGAATATTTGAATCTGGCTTTGAACCTTTTTACCTATAAGATAAGTGATGTTATCAATTTCCAAACGAGCACTAATACTGAAAGTCAGGTTGGGCGTGGACTAGAAATAGAAGCACGTTGGAAATTAACTAAGAATTTCAGTGTGTTAGGCAATTACGCCTTCCAAAATTCTATCGACAAAAAATACAACCATGATGTAGGTAATGCGCCCCAACATCAGATTTATCTGCGCACCGATTGGATGCCTATTCCTAATTGGTATCTTAATACCCAAATAAATTGGGTGGCAAAACGCAAACGCCCTTATGCTGATCCAAGGGCAGAATTAGATGATTATACAATGGTAGATTTAACCATGCGCTATAAAAAGCTCAAAGGTAATTGGAATTTCGCTTTGAACATACGCAATTTATTTGACGTGAAAGCTTTTGAACCTAGCCCTGGTCAAAATCGTGGTAGTTTTATTAGTATTCCTAATGATTTACCTTTAGCAGGGCGGCACTTTTTTGCAGAGATGCGGCATCATTTTTAATTAGAAATCAGATTTTTTTCACAAATCGGATTTCTTATACTCGAAACTGAAAATTATGCGCCAATTTTTTCATAATCTTTCCTTTAAACATAAGTTAAATCTTATTATCCTAACTATCACTGCTGCCGTCTTATTACTATCAACAAGTATTCTTGTGACTAATGAAGTGTTTTCACTCAGGAAAAATCTCAGTTCGGATTTATTGACGCTTGCTGATGTAATGGGAATTAATGCGAGTGTCGGGTTGATTTTTGATAATCAACAAGCGGCAGAAGATAACCTAGCTTCATTAAAAGCTAAACAAAATATTATATTTGCTCATATATTTGATTTTGAAGGAAATCTATTTGCCAGCTATTACAATCCATTATCAGTTGTTGATGATCAGTTACCCACGATTTCAAATCTGAGCGATTTTTCTGCTAAACATGGGATAAATAACCTTTCACAGACTGAATCCATTTCTTTTTTTGATAATGAACATTTAGACGTTTTTAAGCCCATTATTCATGAGGGGGAAATGCTAGGGACCGTGTATATTTATTCAGATTTGGGAGAACTCAAAACACGTTTGTATTGGTATGTGAGCGTTTTAGTTATACTGATACCGGTTGCTTTAATACTCGCTTTCCTATTAGCTTCACAATTGCAGCGGGTTATCACAACGCCTATCAATGATTTGTTAAAAATGACGACTACTGTTTCCAAAAATAAAGATTATAGTCTCCGTGCCAAAAAATTAGCTAATGATGAAGTGGGTAGTTTGATTGACGGATTCAATGATATGCTACTCCATATTGAAGAAAGAACCGCCCAATTAAAAGCTAAAGTAGAAGAATTAACCCAAACCCGTCACGAATTGGTACAAAGCGAAAAGATGGCTTCACTGGGGCGTTTAGTTGCGGGATTTGCTCATGAACTGAATACCCCTATCGGTGTCGCAGTGGGAACAGCTTCACTTTTAAGCGAGAAATCAAAATTTATTAATCAATTATTAGAGGATGAAGAAGTCGATGAAGAAGAATTAATTCCCGCTCTGGAAACGATTGATGAAGCTTCTAAATTGACGCTTTCTAACTTGAGACGGGCAGCCGGCTTAGTTAGTAGTTTTAAACGCACTGCGGTTGATCAAACTTCTGAACAAGTTAGGAAATTTACAGTCAAAGCCACGATTGAAGATGTTATTAACACCTTGCATAATAAATTTAAACGAACGTCAATTAAAATTCAATTGGAATGTTCCGCTCATTTAGAAATTTATAGTATTCCAGGCACATTAGAACAAATTGTGACTAATTTGATGATGAATAGTTTAATACACGGTTTTGAAGAAGGTAAGCATAGTGGTAACATTATGATCGCAGTGCATTTGGAAAACCAGCATTTATTGATAAACTATTTGGACACTGGCAAAGGCATAGCACCTGATGCCCTGGAAAAGGTGTTTGAACCTTTTTTCACGACTCATCGTGCTCATGGGGGAAGTGGATTGGGGATGTATATCTGTTATAATTTGGTGACTAGCCAATTAAAGGGCACTATGAATTGCGAAAGTACGCCTGATAACGGTGTGAATTTTCGCATTTCGTTTCCGGTTGCATTTTCTTTGCCTAAACTATAAAAGTATAGAAATACGATTTTTTCAAAAATCGGATTTCTTTGTCACCCAAAACGACTAAAGTAAACACCAATGAAACTCATTAGAAAAACAAAAGATAAAAATAAAACGGTTACTGGTAGTACAAAGCCACAACGCCCCGCTTGGAAAATACTGATCGTTGATGATGAAGCGGATATTCATGCGATGACGCGCCTGGCACTAGAGCATTTTGAATTTGCTGGTAAAAAACTAGAGCTATTGCAAGCCATGTCAGGAATTGAAGCACGGGAAATTTTGCGGGCTGAACCGGAGATAGCCGTTGCTCTAATAGATGTGGTTATGGAAACCGACGAAGCAGGCTTGCAGCTTGTCGACTTTATTCGCAATGAACTGAAATATTCAATGATAAGGCTCATTATTCGGACCGGGCAACCGGGCATGGCACCAGAAAAGGAAGTGATTGAACGCTATGATGTTGACGACTACAAGGATAAGACAGACCTAACAATTGAAAAGCTTTACACGACAATGCGTCTTGCCCTGAAGTCTTACCGTGATTTGCTCATTCTCAATACGAATCGACAAGCCCTGACAAAGATTCTTGATGCAGCCCCAGAATTGTATCATCCTAAATCTATCAAGCAGTTTTTTGATGGAGTATTGAACCAAATTATTGGTTTGTGTAATCTCGGTGAAACCGGTTTTATTTCTGCTATTAGTAGTGGTTTGGTTGTCACGACTAATGATGATCAGATAGTCGTTCAAGCAGGTACGGGTAGATTTGTTAATCCTGATACCAATTCCGAAGTAGAAAAAATCATAAAAACCTGTTCAAAAAGCATTTTAGAAAAAAAACCTCATGAACCATTGCATTCAGGTGCCATTTTAATTCCCCTGACAGTACATAACAATCTGAGAGGGTGTATTTACCTAGAGGATAGCCAATCCTTAAATGAGGCGGATAAAAATTTAATTAATATTATGGTCAATCAATGTGCTTCAGCACTGGAGAATTTACAACTTTATCATGAACTTAAGAGGGCTAATCATGAAACATCACAAATGTTAGCCCTTTCTGAACAAGCCAGCAAAATGGCTAATGCTGCTAACCGCGCTAAAAGTACCTTCTTAGCAAATATGAGCCATGAACTACGCACCCCATTAAATGCGATTATTGGTTATAGCGATCTCATTCAAGAAGATGCGGTAGATTATGGTTGTGAAGGTTTATTGCCCGATCTGGAAAAGATTCAAGTAGCTGGTAAGCAATTGTTGAACATTATTAGTGACATTTTAGATATTTCCAAGATAGAAGCAGACAAGTTAGAACTTCATTTGAGCGAGTTTTCCGTCAAGCATCTTATTGAAGAAGTGACGACGACGATTCAACCCCTTGTGACAGGCAATCAACTCAATGTTGAATGTTCTGGAGAATTGGGAATAATGTACGCTGACAATCAGAAAGTGAAACAAATTCTGCTGAATTTATTAAGTAATGCCGCTAAATTTACCCAGCAAGGTACGATTGATTTTATCATAACCCGTCATATCAATTCCCCGGCTGTAAAGGAACTTGATAATCAAAATACGCTTGATTCTTCATCACTGACTCACCCTAATTCTTCAGATTGGTTATATTTTCAAGTCGCAGATAGTGGAGTGGGTATTGCACCTGACAAATTAAAGGGTATTTTTGATCCCTTTATCCAAGGAGATGATTCGACAACCCGTCAATTTGGAGGAACTGGTTTAGGTTTGACGATTAGTCGCCATTTTTGTCAAGCAATGGGTGGCGAAATTTCTGTTTCCAGTACCTTTGGTAAAGGTGCCACTTTTACGGTAAAACTACCAGCGAATAGGCACTAAATAAATTATCAGTTATCAATTAAAAATACCTTTTTGTCTATTTGTAGGGTGGGCAAGGTGGTTTTCGTGCAACGCCTTTGCAGCGGCTGGTGGGCAGCAAAAACACGCGGGGAGCCCTATTTAAAATGTTAAAATATTTATGCGTACCTACTTAAGCATTAATTTCATCAAAAAGTAAAAAAGATGAAAAACTTATTAGACATAAATTTTTATTGACTATAGAATAGGTTTGAAATCGAAATCGCATGCAACAACAGTTCTTAGGTTTAGACTATGGCATTCAGTGAATATGTTAACGAGTTTAGAAATCCGATTTTTTTAAATCGGATTTATTATATTCAAAAAATTAGGAATGTGCCTGAAATAACTTAGACAATTGTTATGATCTTATGAAATATTGTTCAGATGTTTATTTTATTTCAGGCGCGTTCCTTAATTTCCCAAATGGGTAAAACGCAATTCAATTCGTCTTCTAGTATCGTCTTTAGTGCGATTTGGCTTATCAGCCAATTTACCATCAGATAATATCAATTGGGCAGCTGAATACACTCTGAATTTTATTCCACTTAATTCAGGTTGTTTTCGCAAGAAAAATGCGACTGCCAAAGCACGTATTAAACCCAAATCGGCATTTGAACCATAACGTAAATTGGAAATATCACCATTAGCAACCGCACTTTCTAGCTTTCCATCTAAATTACTATTTCCACCAGCCATGACACCATCTGTATGACCAATCACTTCAATAACATTGACATTGTGATTGTCTTTAATGTCTTTTAATTCTGGAACGATGTCGTTTTTTAAGCGATTTTCAAACTCTTCAGAAAGCTGTGCCTGACCGGTATTAAAGGAATATCCCGAAATTTCCTGTAAATTAATAATAGGGGGTTTGTCACATAAATATCCCTTTTCGCATTGTCGTAATGCGTTTCTTAGTTGTTCAGTCCGTGAAGCATCAACTTGAGTTTGAGATTGCTCTTGTTTACAGTTTTTCAAATCAGAGCTAAGTCTTGCTTTTTCATCAGACAATTTTGCTTTTTCTTCTTCACAAGCCTGTTTTTCTACCTCGCATTTTTTCCAATATCCGATAGCAGTCTGTATATTTTGTTTAGCTTCGTCTATTGTTTCTGTAGCCAGTTTTAAATCTTCTTCAGATTGTGCAAATTGTTCACCTGATTTTGCCAGTTTCTGATTTAATATTTCATTGCCCTTTTTAACATGACCCAATTCATGCAGAAAAATTATTTTTTCTACCAGCCAAAGCATCAAAAACACCATAAAAATCGCGAGCAAAGTGTCAGCAATGCTAGGCCAAAAATTAAATTCAATGTCACTGTTTTTGGGTTTAAACATACGAATTAACCCCTTTTAAAGAAAGCAGGAAACCACGGTTTTTGTTTTTCTTCTAGCAAGTGATGCATTTCTTTAACAGATTGCTCAATTTGTTTCAGCGAATCCACCTGATTTAATTCTCTTTGCATCGTCTCCTGTTGTTGCTGAATGCGTTCCATAAATTCATTTTGTGTCAGAATTAAGTGGTTTTTCAATTCGTCCACATATTGACATAAGAGTGGATCCACCCCCAATTTTGCTAATTCAGGGATCAATGATCGGGCTTGTTCGTTGAAAGCTGTTGTAAACCTTCCTAATTTGGCGGTGGCTTCATTTACCCCTTCAATAGAAGTTGTCATATTCTCAGCGGCACCTTTTACATGAACCATGTAATCAGTTTGTTGGGCTTCAAGACTTTCAGTCAAATTTCCTAATTGACCAAAAGAACGCTTATTCATCTGTAATATCACCGCATAATCATCTACAACGTTTTTAAATTTTTCAGGTATTTCACTAATACCTGCGACTAACTGTTCTTGCGAGTGGGTAAAACCTTTTTGCGTTTCTTTTAAATTGTTGATATAAATTTCATATCTGGAAACCGATTCATTATGTGCAGTCACTAATTCACCAATATGGTTGGCTACATTATCATAATTTCCACCCATCGTTTCTACGGCATTAGATAGTCGTGTTGATGCCTGATAAAAAGAAGAATCTTTATTTGTCGCATTTTCAAACAACGTCACAACTTTACCCGTTTTTTCAGTAAATGTGTTCAATTTTTGCGCTAAAGATTGAGTCTGACCAACAACCTGAGCCAATTTCCGAGTCGCGTGGAGTAAAGTCTGTTCTAATTGTTCGCGTTTTTCAAATTGACTACAGATCGGAATTAAATAAAATTCGGTGAGCCAATCTAAATGAGAAAAAAAGCGTTCTTGTACGGGTTGCACCCAATTAAGTTTAAAATAAAGTAAAATAATAGTCCCAATAATCCCTGCCAAACTGGCTAACATCGCTGATTTTAAACCATCATAAATCCTTCCAATCACCGGCGTGTACTCTTCAAGTTTGACCTCATTACCCTGAATGGCACTGTTTAAGCCACTACTGGTTAAGATATCCTCAAAAGCCCATAAAGTACCCGCTAAACCAATAATCAGTAATACACTGATTACAAAATGAGCAAAATAACTTTGTTGTCGGGCTAACTTTTTGGGCGGCATCGTTTCAGCCGCCGCTTGAATGCGTTCCAATTTTCCGTTTTCAGCCAGTTTTAAAACAAATCGTATTCGCTCATAAACTAAAGTATGAGACTTTTTTTCAAACGCTAAAAACAAACTGTTTTTCAGTTCAGCAACGCTTTCTATCGGCTGTTGCTCTAATTTGTCTAACACCCTTTCTAATTTGTTTAATTGAGTTTGTTCACGCTTATAAAACCAGCGCACTCGCATTAAACTCAGGAAAGCAAGTATTGTTAGCACCATAATGATGACAATAAAAGCCCCAACAACTATATTATTAGATAACGTTAAAAACAGTTGTTCTAAAAAGGTGAGTACCGTTTCTAAAAGTTTTGTCAAATCTAAATCATTCATCAGAATTATTCCTTGCTCAATTTAGTGTTCGCCCTGGTGAAATTATTTATCTGAACATCTATAGTAATATAACACACCCCCTTTCAAATCAAAAGGGTGGGCAAGGTGTTTTTATTGCCCACCATCACCATTTGGTAACTATTTTGGTGGGCAAATAAACACTTGCCCACCCTACCTGACTATCGTTTATTTCCAATTCAATCGAATATAATGGTACGTTTCTTCAACATCAAGCAGACGGGTGGTATTGCCTTGACGAATATAGAATTTTTTGACGCGCTGTTTTCCTTCTTGAGCATCCAAAAAAACGGGTTCCGCTGCTCTTTTAACATCAATTGCACAAATTTCCTTGTCTTTAACCTTTTCAAAGCGGATTTTGATCAGTGGGGCAAATGCAATGCTGATGCGATCACTGATGAGGTTGTTTAGTAGTTGTTGGAAGTCATCAAGGTTTTTGCTTTGCCCCAATAGATTTAAGTCTGGCTCTAAGCCCAACACGCTGTGATCATCTTGTACGCCAATCAGTAATGTACCGCCTTCATGGTTCATAAAACCAACAATCGTACCCAGTACTTCAAATCGTAACTCCTCATTTTTACCACTTTTTTTGACATCCCATTGCCATGTGCTTTTAAATTCCAGCGTGTCACTTTCTTCTTGTTGCCGCAAATCGTTTATCGACGGGGGCTGTGGGGTTTCCGCTTCAATCTTTTGGATAACCGGCAAAAACAGCGGCAATTTCCGTTCACGAATTCGCTTTTTTAGCACTTCTTCCGTTTCTGCAAATTCTATCACTTGGTTATTGAGCACCGCGACGTATTGGTTATGATATTGCGCTAACAGAGCCGCTTTGTTTTCCTTGAGCCACATTTCATCTTTGCGATTGCCCCACCGGTTGAGGTAGGTGATGGATTCTTGGATAGAGTCGTGTAATATCTCAAACACATTCCCTTGCGTATTCTTGGAAATGTAGTCTCCAGCACCTAATTTAAAGGCGTGGCGGCAATCTTTTACTGTGTCGTTGGCGGTGAGAATAATGACTGCTGCGGTGATATTGCGTTTCTGAACTTCATCAAATACCAGAAATCCGCCATGACTGTCTCCGTCAAGCCTCATATCAGCGACAATGACTTCAAATAGGTGTTGGTTTAATTTTTCTTTGGCTTCTTCAGGATTAGTCGCGGTTTCGATATGTTGATAACCAAAATCTTCTAATTCTTC
>Ga0190283_1000243_pt1 | contig 29663 bp, 33 predicted proteins | sample 48691801_MG_FD_161669 | JGI IMG/M metagenome (GOLD analysis project Ga0190283, IMG submission 161669) | Hydrothermal vent microbial mat bacterial communities from Southern Trench, Guaymas Basin, Mexico - 4869-18-0-1_MG | ecosystem: Environmental > Aquatic > Marine > Hydrothermal vents >...
AATTGTCCGTGACAAAGGCGGAACAATCGTTCCGTTTTTTCTGAATATTCTTGATGCGGCATCCGAGAAAGTGAAATTCAGAGATTTTGCCACGGACAAGGTGACTTTGGACGGCTTCAAAGCCGCGGAACGTATGTGGTTTGAATCGTGACAATGAGGACTTCTGAGGTTTCGGGAGCCTCAAAATCTGAAGACCTCCGAGGTTTCAGAAACGACTCGACAGAGCTCGCCGAAGTCCTCGGAGGTCTGATCGGGAATGACAACAAAATAATAAGGAAAAATTTTTATGGAAGAACTGAGACAACTGGAAATCCTGCTCTCCCGGGGAAAGATCACCCGGAGAGAGTTTCTTGCCAAAACCTCGGCCCTGGGACTGACCGCCCTGGCAGCGGCATCGCTTCCGGGTGTGCCTGCCCTTGCCGCAACCCCGAAAAAAGGGGGGCGGTTCAGGGTCGGCGTGCCTGCCGGAGCAACGTCAGATTCGCTCGATCCGGTGAATATGAGCGGTATGATGCGAACATTCATCGGTTTCGGCCAGCTCTACAACTGTCTTGTCGAGATAGATCATAAAAACAATGCGGTTTCCGAACTGGCTCAAACTTGGGAAGCCTCTTCTGATGCGAAACAATGGATTTTCAGACTGTGCAAGGGTGTGGAATTTCATAATGGAAAACTTCTGGATGCGGAAGATGTCATTTTCTCTCTGAACAGGCATCGGGGAGAAAAATCGAAATCCTGGGCCAAGGGCCTTCTCAAACAGATCAGGGATATCCGGGCTGACGGAAAGCACACTCTGGTGTTCACGCTGGAGGACTCCAACGTGGATTTCCCATATATTCTGAGCTCATACCCGCTCGGAATCATCCCGTCCGGCACCGCCGACTTTGAGAAAGGCATCGGCACCGGCGGCTATATGCTGACCAGTTTCACTCCGGGAGTGAGATGTCTGACAAAGCGCAATCCGAACTACTGGAAGCAGGGGCGGGCCCACTTCGACGAGGTGGAGACCATTCATCTTTCAGACACCGCGGCCAGAACCAATGCCCTGCGGACAGATGCGACTGACTACATGGCTCGGTGTGATTACAAAACCGCAGGTCTCCTCGGAAAGCTGCCCGGTATCCAGGTCATCAGCAAGACCGGCGGCGGGTATGTGGTGCTGCCGATGCAGACAGACATCCCCCCTTATGACAGGAACGAGGTGAGGCTGGCATTGAAATATGCCATTGACCGGGAGCAGATGGTGAGCCACATCCTGCATGGTCACGGAACCCCGGGCAATGACCATCCCATCGCGCCGAGCATGCGTTTTTTCGCGTCCGGACTGGAACAGAGGAGATACGACCCGGACAAGGCCCGACATCTTATGAAGAAGGCCGGGCTTGCCGGACACACCTTCAGATTCCATGTAGCGGACATTGACTTTCCGGGCGTGGACACCGCCGTGCTTTACAAGGAGCAGGCTGCCAAGGCAGGCATCCGCATTGAGGTCATGAAGGAACCAGAAGACGGCTACTGGAGCAATGTCTGGGGAAAGAGACCCTGGTTCTTCAGCAACTGGCACGGCCGTCCCACCGAGGACCTGGCACTCTCTCTCGGATATGCGGAAAATTCGGCGTGGAATGAGACCCACTTCAGGCATGAACGCTTCAACGCCCTTCTCAGGGCATCCCGCGGGGAATTCAAGGATGTCATGCGGCGTGAAATGTATGCGGAAATGCAACGGATTCTTCGTGATGAGGGCGGAGCTTTGGTTCCGTTTTTCCCGAACATTCTCGATGCCGCGGCAACAAAGGTGAAATTCGAGAATTTCGCATCGAACTACAAGGCACTGGATGGTTGCAAAGCTGCGGAACGCTTATGGTTTGAGTCGTGACCCCGAAGACCTCGGACATCCCTGAAACGGATCCGGACTGGCTGGACAATCTGCTGGCCGAACGCAGAGATAAAATTTATAAGGAACATGAAACATCATGAAAATTTATTTGGAAGAGAAAATCGGTAATCCTGAGCTGTTCACAGGACGGAAAAGCGAGCTGGCTTATTTGTCCCGATGGACTGACAGCATCAGACGCAAAATTTCCAAGAGTACGGCCATCCTCTCCCGCAGAAAAACAGGAAAAACTGCCCTGATGCAGCGGCTGTACAATCTGATCTTTGAAAAAAATCAGGGGGTGATTCCGTTTTACTATGAAGTCAGAGAGGGAAAGCAGTGGGCCGTGGAATTCTGTCAGGATTTTTATCTGACATACATTTACCAGTATATCGCTTTCAGAACCCGGAACCCGGAATATGTGAGGATGTCCCAGTCCCCCAGGAAAAGTTTTTCAAAGGCTCTGGCCGGGGCACAGGAGGTGGGGGAGTATCTGGCAGAAGATATCAGAGCAGTGGAAAGCCTTGTAAGGGAGGGCAGAGCAGGGCTGCTGTGGGACGCGGTGCGGGACATGCCCCGGGCACTGGCAAACCAGCAGAATGAGTTTGTCGTTCAGATGGTTGACGAATTTCAGTTTCTCAACAGCGAGATTTACTGGGACGAGGCGAAAACCAACAAGGCCTCCGATCTTGCGGCCGGCTATCTGCACACAGCAGAATACAAAAACGCACCGCTGCTCGTGTCAGGCAGTTGGATAGGCTGGCTGATGAATGATCTGAACACAATGCTTCCGGGGCGTTTCCAGTATCACTACATGGAAAATCTGCCGGAGGACGAGTGCGTGGAAATGATATTCAGATATGCACTGATCTGGGATATGCCGGTCACGGAAGAGGCGGCCTGTCTGGCGGCGCAGATGACCGAGGGAAATCCGTTTTATGTCAGCGCATTGTTCCAGTCAAAATATCCGGACAAAGACCTGACAACCGAGGAGGGGTTGCGGAAAACCCTTGAATTCGAGACCCTGCACAGGGAGGGAATTATTCGGGGAACCTGGCTGGAGTATATCAACTCGGCGTTTCCCAGGGTCAATGAGAAATACGCCAAGGATATTGTGCTGTATCTCTCGAAGCACAGGAACCGCTTTGTAAGCCGGGATGAACTGAAAAAGTATCTGGGCCTGGAGATGCCCGATTACGAGCTGGATAAGAAAATGGATGCCCTGCTGAGAAGCGACATCATCGAGGAGAACCGCTTTCAGTACCGGGGGGTTCAGGACAACATCTTCGACAAGGTGTTCCGGGGTCGCTACTCGGACGACATTGACAAATTTGTGACCGAGGAGGCTCCGGACGAGTACAGGGCCCTGTTTGAAAAATTGCAGGGAAAATATGAAAGTCTCTCAGGCGAGCATAACCGATATAAGGGGGCATTTGCGGAATTTGTGATCAGTCATCACCTCAGCTATGCGGCGCACGGAGAGAATGATCTGTTCAGAGGCATGATGCGGAACCTGCCTGATGATTTCAGGTTCGCGGAATATGAAAGCGTGCGGCAGTGTCACTCCCCACCCCTTCACAGGCCGGAATTTCAGCTTGACATCCTCGCGAGAGCGGGCGATGAGGAGTATTCGCTGATCTGGGAGGTGAAACACCGTGAGACAAAAAAATTCTCCGTGGGCGAGGCGGAAGAGTTTCTGGAGAAAGCCGGGGAACTGATCCGGATCGAAGGGATAACAAAATATGTGCTGATCGTGTTCTCCTCTTCCGGATTCACCCGGGAGACACCGGACTGGCTCGCCAGCCGGGGCATTGCCTATAGCGAGGATGGCCGGTGGTTAGACACGCATCTTCTGAAAAAGGTCTGATTTGCACCGAGTAAAAACAGGATGACAAAGCCCCGCTTGTCGTCTTCCGAACCGGATGAGATTCTGATGATTGGGAACCGTGTGCCTGTCTTCTCTGACGGAGCCATTATCAGAGATATCAGGACTTGCGAAACCGATGTCCGTGAACCGGGGCCATCCCCGGGTTGGGTAAACACGGATTATTTTACCATGAAAAACGGAGGAGATGATGAAAGCATATCTGAAAGAGAAAATCGGCAATCCCGGTCTGTTTACCGGGAGAAAAAGCGAAATAACCTACTTTCTGAAATGGATCAGGGGGATAAAAAAGGAATTTTCCATGAGCACGGCAGTTCTCTCCCGGAGAAAGACAGGGAAGACCGCTCTGATGCAGCGGCTGTACAATCTGATCTTTGATGAAAACATGGGAGTGATTCCGCTTTACTACGAGGTCAGGGAGGGAAAATGGTGGGTCGTGGATTTCTGTCAGGATTTTTATCTGACATATATTTACCAGTACATCGCGTTCAAAACTCGGAAACCGGAATATGCGAGGCTGTCCCAGTCCGCCAGAAAAAGTTTTTCAAAAGCTTCGGCCGGAGCACGGGAGGTGGGGGAGTATCTGCTGGATGATATCAGAGCGGTGGAAAGCTTCGTGAGGGAAGGCAGGGCAGATCTGCTCTGGAACGCGGTGCGGGACATGCCCTGGACACTGGCCACTGAGCGGGACGAATCCATTGTCCAGATGATTGACGAGTTCCAGTTTCTCAACAGCGAGATATACTGGGACGAGGCGAAAACCAACAAGGCCTCCGATCTCGCGGCCGGCTACCTCCACACGGCCGAATACAAAAACGCACCGCTGCTGGTGTCAGGTAGCTGGGTGGGCTGGCTGATGAACGATCTGAAAACCATGCTTCCGGGGCGTTTCCAGTATCACTACATGGAAAACCTGCCGGAGGACGAATGCGTGGAGATGATATTCAGATACGCGCTGATCGGCGATGTGCCTGTCACCGAGGAGACCGCCTGTCTGATGGCGCAGATGACCGAGGGAAATCCGTTTTACATCAGCGCCCTGTTCCGCTCCAAATACCCCCGCAGAGACCTGACAATCGAGGAGGGGCTGAGGAAAACACTCGAATTCGAGACCCTGAACAGGGAGGGAATCATCCGGAGCACATGGCTGGAATATATAGATGCGGCGTTTCCGAAAATCAATGAGAAATACGCCAAGGATATCGTGCTGTATCTTTCCAGGCACAGGGACCGGCCCGTGAGCCGGGACGAGCTGAAAAGGCATCTGGGACTTGACATGCCCGACTACAAACTGGACAGGAAGATGGATGCGCTGCTGAAAAGTGATATTATTGAGAAGGATCTCCAGTACCGGGGGGTTCAGGACAACATCTTCGACAAGGTCTTTCGGAGCTGCTACGCGGACGACATTGACAAATTTATGACGGTGGAGGCGCAGGAGGAGTACAAAACGCTGTTTGAGACCTTGCAGGAGAAATACAAAAGTCTCTCCGGCGAGCATAACCGCTACAAGGGTGCCTTTGCAGAATTCGTGATCAGTCATCACCTCATTTACGAGGCGCACAGAAACAGCGACCTGTTCGGAGAGATGACGCTGAACCTGCCTGATGATTTCAGGTTCGCGGAATATGAAAGCGTGCGGCAGTGTCACTCCCCACCCCTTCACAGGCCGGAATTTCAACTGGACATCCTCGCGAGAGCGGGCGATGAGGAGTATTCGCTGATCTGGGAGGTGAAACACCGTGAGACAAAAAAATTCTCCGTGGGCGAGGCGGAAGAGTTTCTGGAGAAAGCCGGGGAACTGATCCGGATCGAAGGGATAACGAAATATGTGCTGATCGTGTTCTCCTCTTCCGGATTCACCCGGGAGACACCGGACTGGCTCGCCAGCCGGGGCATTGCCTATAGCGAGGATGCCCGGTGGTTAGACACGCATCTTCTGAAAAAAGCCTGATTTGCATTGGGTAAAAACAGGATGACAGACTCGTAACTCACATTTTATTGAATATCTCCGCTCGTTATATCAGGCAGAGCCTGCCATTATGTGTTACGAGGCGGAGCCTCGTAACAAGTAACAAAACCTCCGAGGTTTCAGAAATCTCGGAGGTCTGATTGCCGGACACACATTATGGAACTTTTCAGATTTTTGTTTAAGGAAGCACCGGAAAAGACACAGTATATTCTGATCATGTCCGTGATCGCAGGCATGAGCGAAGTCGCGTCGGTGCTGCTGACGATCAACGGTGCGCAAGATGTGGCCGCTGGAAGGAATTATCTGCTGTACGCCATTCTCCTTCCCACAGCCGCGGCCGTGTTCATCCTTTCCAAGCGCATCTCCCAGACACAGACTGCCGCACTCACGGAAGGCGTTCTGGAGAAGCTGTATGTCGCGGTTGCCGACGATATCCGGCATGCTGAACTCCCGGAGATCGAGAAACGAGACACATCCGAAATCCGCATGAGAATGCTGAATGCCCAGACCGTCACCGACGCGGCCGCAAAAGGGGTTCATGCCTTCCAGAGCCTGATTTCGCTGTTCTTCCTGTGGCTTTATGTGTTCCATATTTCCCCTCCTGCCGGATTAGGCGGTCTTCTGATCACCCTGTTCGCTGTGGCTGTGTATGAGGTTATCCAGACGCAGATGCGTTCCCTTGCGCATGAGGAGGATGAAAAGGAAGGGGAACTGGCAGAATTGTTTGACCATATTCTGTACGGAGCCAAGGAAATCCGGATCAGCCAGGAAAAAAACGGGGATATGTTTGTGAACCGTCTGACTCCGCTCATCCGCTCGATCAGGGAGACAAGAATCCGGACACAGTCTTATTTCTCAGGATACTGGACTTTCGTGAATGCCTGTTTTTTCACAGGGATGGGAAGCGTGGCTTTCCTCTTTTCCCGGATTTATTCAGGTGAGACAGCTTTGGAAATACTTATCATCGCAATATATGTGTGGACGCCTGTGCTGACGATTGTCGGCACATTGCCCGACATCGAAAATGGGAGGTCGGCCATGGACGGACTCCGCCGGCTGGCCCGTGCAGAGGGAGACATCCGAGAGAGTGTCCGGCATGTCCGTGATCCGTCGGAAGTGCCGGCAAAGAACTTTGCGGAGCTGAAATTGGAAAACGTCGGATTCGTTTACGAGGGAGGCGACGGGGAATCCGGATTTTCAGTGGGCCCTGTGAGTCTCGCTGTCAGGACCGGGGAAACTCTCATAGTGGCCGGCGGTAACGGCAGCGGCAAGACCACGCTGATGAAAATCCTGACGGGCCTGTATCAGCCAAGCTCCGGGATGATTCGCCTTGACGGTTCACCGGCTGACATGACCCGGTATCGTCATCTCTTCTCCACGGTCTTCAGCGACTTTCACCTGTTCGACGCGCTTTACGGCTCGGACGCGCCTGATGATGAGACCGTTCAGGAACTTCTGAGGCAGACGGATCTGCACCGCAAGACACGCTGGATCGCGGACGAGAAATGTTTTGACAGAATCCGTCTCTCCGCAGGTCAGATGAAGCGTCTGGCCCTGGTCGTGTCCCTGCTGGAGGACAAGCCAGTTTATGTTTTTGACGAATGGACCGCGGATCAGGACCCGCATTTCAGAAAATATTTCTACGAGACCCTGCTGCCGTCTCTGAGGGACAGGGGCAAGATGATCATCGCGGTGAGTCATGACGACAGATATTTTCATACCGCCGACCATCTGATCCGGATGGAATACGGCCGAGTTGTCTCACAGACGGATGGCGGTTTCTCTGCGCCCCTGAATGATGTTTGCGGACAGGAGGAAGGCACCAAAAGAACCGGAACAGATCCGGTCCATGAAATTTTCGGGAAAAAACAGGAATACCGTCATTCTTTTCCAAAACAGTTCCCACCAGAATCCGAGCATGGAAGAAAGGCCGGGATGGGAAAAAGGGACCGGATTGCGGAATTGTCTGATTTGCCGGGCAGAAAAGAGATCAGGCGTCTCATATTCAACTGCATACTCTCCGCCATGGCCGCTCCAATATTGATAGGGATCATGTTCACGGTCTCCGGCCTTCATCACGGACACTCCGAATGGAGGCTTTTCTGCATGTTCACGATAACACTTGTCTTGTATCTGGTCTCCTTCCAGCGATTCGTCAACACTCTGACAGGACTGACTGAGGAGCGCATTGCCGACATCCGTCTGGAGGTGATGGACAGGGTCCGGCAGACGGATCTGTATTCTTTTGAAAAGGCAGGTATTGAGAGGATTCACACGGCCCTGACCTATGACATGAAATCAGTTTCCGAAGTCTCCCATGCTGTGGCCCTCAGTGTCAGATCCGTCTTCACCTTCACGGGCTTTCTCTTTTTCATGGCCACACTCTCACTCTCCGCGTTCTCCCTGACAGCCCTGATCGTGGCCCTGGGTGTGTCCCTGATCGTCTGGAATCAGTTGCTGATCAGGCAGATCGCATACTCGGTACGGGACAGGGAGAAAAAACTGCTCACCGCGGTCACGGACATGACCGGGGGCTTCAAGGAGCTGAGACTCGACAGCGGAAAAAGCGACGACTTCTTTCACAGCAGCTTCATGCGTCACGCCTCCCGGCTTCGGGAACTGAAACTCCGGAATGCCGGGCTGTTCGCGGACAACTGCACGCTCGTGTTCGGCCTGTGGCAGTCCCTGTTTCTCCTTGTTGTCCTGGTGCTCCCCTTTGTGGGTCTCTTTTCAGAAAGCACCCTGATGACCTTCGTGGGTGTCGTGGTATGTCTGCCGGCCATCCAATTCATGACGACAGTTCCCCGCGTTACCCTGTCAAGCATCTCCATGCAGCGGCTGCACGAACTGGGGGAGGAACTCATGCATCTGGGAGAGGAGGGGGCCGAACCGGCTGATGAGACAGACTTGAGCGAATTTGCAGAGATCAGATATGAGAACCTCTCCTTTGAGTACGAGGAGGAGGGCGACCGGCCGTTCTCCGTAGGTCCGCTGAATCTCTCGTTCCGGGCCGGGGAGATCGTGTTCATCGTCGGCGGCAACGGATCCGGCAAATCCACGCTGATGAAGATGCTCACGGGCCTGTATCCTGTCCGCTCCGGGGCTGTGTTTCTCAACGGGGAGGATATCGGGGCCGCCCGGTGCCGGTCCCTGTTCTCCGCCATATTCTATAATTTTCATCTGTTTGACCGGCTTTACGGGCTGGAAGATATTGACGCGGACAGAGTGAATGATCTGCTCAGGCTCATGCGGCTGGAGGAGAAGGTTCAGTTTGACGGGGACAGATTCAGCACTCTGGACCTGTCAACGGGTCAGAGAAAAAGACTTGCAATGGTGGCCGCAATGATGGAGGACAAGCCGATCTGTATGTTTGACGAATGGGCCGCGGATCAGGACCCCCAGTTCCGAAAATACTTCTATGAGACTCTTCTCCCATCCTTCAAAGCCCAAGGGAAAACAGTGATCGCTGTCAGCCATGACGACCGGTATTTCCATGTTGCGGATCGGGTGGTGAAGTTGGAGTACGGGCAGATTGCCGCAGAGCCTGATTCTGCGGATATCTGAGGGGCGTATTTACGATTTGGAGGGCATAGGAGTGCTGAAATGGAACGCGGTGCGGGACATGCCCCGGGCATTGGCAAACCAGCAGAATGAGTTTGTCGTTCAGATGGTTGACAAATTTCAGTTTCTCGACAGCGAGATTTGCTGGGATGAGGCAAAAACCAATCAGGCCTCCGATCTTGCGGCCGGACGGGATTTGCAATCCCGTCCGCAACATTTCCATCCTGTCTGGCTTGGGGGGAACTTGAGAAGTTGCGTCCCCTCGTCAATCGCCAGGAGGAAAAACTGAAAGCCAACTGTTTTGAAGTGGCAGTCCTCGGGCTTGAAAAAGCAGGCAAAAGTACCCTGCTGAATGCCTGGTTCGGGGTTGAAATTCTTCCTGCAATGGATGAACGCTGCACTTACACCTCCTGTGAAATCTGGTCGGCACCCTCGGAAGATGATCAGGGGTATATCATCGAGTACTACGCTCCGGAGGAATTCGAGACTCAGCTTGCGGAAAAACGTAAGCTGCTCAAAGAATTGCCCGAAGGTTTTTCCGAATTGGGAGGAGACCTCAGAAACGATATCCGTGAGATTGAGCAACATTATGACAATATTCAGCATTTTCTCAGGCAGGGGCGATATGAGACAAAGTTCCGTGATGTGGAGGATGTTCGTGACGATCTGACAGAGGCCATCGCAAAAAACAAGGCCCAGGCCGCGCCATCAAACTCATCGGGGTTCTGAACCGCTGACTGTCTCCGATCTGCTGAATTTGTGAAATAGGGTGTAATCTGTGGTTCAGACCGGCAAATTCATCAAGGTTCTGAACCACAGTTTTAAACAGATGAAAAAAATTGCGCTGACTGTCTCCGATCTGCTGAATTTGTGGAATCGGCTGTATTCTGTGGTTCAGACCGGCAAATTCATCAAGGTTCTGAACCGCAGATTTAAACAGATGAAAAAAAACTGCGCTGACTGCTGAATTTGTGGAATCGGCTGTATTCTGTGATTCAGACCGGCAAATTCATCAAGGTTCTGAACCGCAGATTTAAACAGATGAAAAAAAAATTGCGCTGATTATCTCCGATCTGACTTCTTATCTGAAGAATCTCCAATTCTGGTTTAAAGACATTGTAATATCCTGATAATTATAAAAATATTCCTTTTATCCTTCCTTGTGCCGCACTGCAAAAATTCATCCGATACTCTTAAATTCACCAGATTATCTGCTGGCTGATCTGAAATTTTTCTTTACTTCATCAATAAATGAATATAATACAATTTTTGATTATCCTTATCTGAACAGAAAATTCAGAAACCTGATGATCAAGTTTTCACAAAGCAGTTCTTATTTCAGAGCGTCAAAATTGTATTTTGGCAGTATGCTGCAAAAAAAACTTGAAAATCGGAAAAATCCACCCTTAAACTGCATCATGGAGGTGCTAATGGAAAAGGAAAAAAAATTTTATGAAAGGCTGGAGCAGAAAGGCGTTTCCCGAAGAAGCTTCATGAAGTATTGTACATTTCTTACCGCCAGCATGGGGCTTTCATCATCTTATGTCCCCAGAGTGACGGAGGTGTTTGCAGCACCTATACAACGGCCGCCGGTAATATGGCTTAATTTTGCAGAATGCACAGGATGTACTGAGGCATTTCTGAGATCGTCATATCCTTTCCCCGATGATCTGATTCTGGAAATTCTCTCGGTGGAATACCATGAAACCATCATGGCTGCCGCAGGACATCAGACAGAGGAAAATCTTCAAGAGGCATTGAAAAAATACAGTGGGAAATTCATCTGCGTTGTCGAAGGCGCAATCGCAACCAAATATGACGGCGCGTATGGAAAAATCAGGGGCCGGACATTTCTGGAAATTGCAAAAGATGTCTGCCCCAAGGCTGCAGCGGTAATATGCCTCGGCACCTGTTCAAGCTATGGAGGCATACAGGCGGCAAAGCCGAACCCCGGCGGATACAAGGGCGTCGGAGATGCACTGGGCATGAAAACCGTGAATATACCGGGATGCCCCCCAAATCCGGTCAATCTGGTCGGAACTGTGGTCAACTATCTCCTCTTTGGCAGACTTCCTAAGATTGACGATCTTGGCAGGCCGGACTTTGCTTATGGCAAAAGCGTCCATGACCAGTGCCCGAGAAGATCCCATTTTGAAAATGAGGAGTTTGTCACAAGATTCGGTTCACAGGAAGCAGCCCAGGGCTATTGCCTTTACAAGATGGGTTGCAAAGGGCCTGAAACCTATAACAACTGCCCTGTTGCAAAATTCAATGACGGCACAAGCTGGCCTGTTGAAGCCGGACATCCCTGCCTCGGATGCAGCGAGCCTGATTTTTGGGACAAGATGACCCCGTTTTTTGAAGAAATGTAAACTTGAAACTTGATGTTTGATGTTTGATATTTGATGTTTGATATTTGATGTTCGATGTTTGATGTTTGTCTATCATCCAACATCTAACATCCAGCATCTAACATCCAACATCCAGCATCCAAAGGAGATAGAATATGGGAAAGAAGATAACGATAGATCCGGTTACCAGAATAGAGGGCCATCTTAGGATTGAGGTGGAGGTTGAGGGTGGCAAAGTCAAAAACGCCTGGAGTTCGGGGCAGATGTTCAGGGGGATTGAAATGATTCTTCAGGGACGGGACCCCCGGGATGCTCCGCTTTTCACTCAGCGCTCCTGCGGTGTCTGCACTTATGTGCATTATCTGTCTTCAATAAGGGCAGTGGAAGCTGCTGTGGGCGTCAAGATACCTGATAATGCGCGGATTCTGAGGAATCTGCTTCATGCCGCCCAGTACCAGCATGACCATATTGTTCATTTTTATCATCTGCATGCCCTGGACTGGGTGGACATTGTCAGTGCCGTGACAAAAGCTGATCCGGTTAAAACCGCCGCACTTGCAGACACTGTGAGCAATGCACCTTTGGGGGGCGCATCCTATTACAAGCAGGTTCAGCAACGCCTGAAAACCTTTGTTGACAGCGGCCAGCTCGGGCCTATCAACAACGCCTACTGGGGGCATCCCGCGTATAAGCTGCCTCCCGAGGCAAATCTGATGGCTGCGTCCCATTATATCGAAGCGCTCCGCCTCCAGGCCAAGGCTGCCAGGATGCATGCCATCTTCGGCGGGAAGAACCCGCACCTGCAATCCCTTGTCGTGGGGGGCATCACGTCCGTAAGAGACATTCTTACGCCGGATCGCATTGCTGAATTTCAGCATATCTGGAAGGTTACCCAGAACTTTGTCCGAAATGTCTATATTCCGGATATCCTGGCAGTCGCCTCCTTTTACAAAGACTGGGGCGGAATCGGCGGCACAGACAATTTCCTTGCCTGGGGAGATTTCCCTGAGACCGAAAAGGAGCCTGACAGCAATTTCATGCCTGGCGGTGTCATCATGAAGCGAAATCTTAAAGGCATCAAGATGCCAAATCAGGAAAAAGTCGCCGAAGATGTCACCCGTGCATGGTATGAAGACGGCACTGCAAAACACCCCTCCAAAGGTGAGACAAAGCCGCAGCACGGGGATTACAGCCCTGAAAAGGGCAGGTATTCCTGGATCAAGGCCCCCCGTTATGAGGAAGAAGCCTGTGAAGTCGGTCCTCTGGCAAGAACGCTGATTGCCTACGCGAAGGGGAAGAAAGAGATAAAGGAGACGGTTGATAATGTGCTGAAAACGCTGGATATTCCGGCTGACGCACTGTTTTCGACCTTGGGCAGGACAGCAGCCAGGGCAATTGAAACTCTTGTTGTCGGCAATGCCATGGAAGGGTGGATCAATCAGCTCGTCGGGAATATCAAGAAGGGAGATACCAAAACCTGTCAGTCCTGGAAAATGCCTGACAAGGCCATGGGTTATGGGCTGAACGATGTTCCGAGAGGTGCCCTGGGCCACTGGATTGAGATTGAGAACAAGAAGATCAAGAACTACCAGTATGTTGTGCCCTCAACTTGGAACCTGGGTCCGAAATGCGGGAAAGGCAAGCCCGGTCCTGTGGAGGAAGCTCTCATAGGAACGCCGATTGCAGACCCCAAACGCCCTCTGGAAGTTCTGAGGACGGTTCATTCCTTTGATCCGTGTATTGCATGCGCTGTTCATGTCATTGATCCGGATTCCAACGAAGTCTATAAGATCAGGGTCACATAACAGACAGGAAGCCGTTGTCGTTCATTTTTACAAAGTGGAAAGTGGAAGGTTGAAGGTTCAACTTTTCACTTTTCACTTTCAATTAAATCAGAAAAGGAGATTATCATGCTGAGAGAAAAATTGTATTGTTTTGCTGCGTTGGCTGTTTTTTGTGTCTGCGGACTGTTCCCCCAGACAAGTCAGGCTGCTGACAAATTCAAGGTGCTGGTGGTGATGAGCTATGAGGAAAATTTTGTATGGTGCAAAGATATCAAAGACGGGATAGATTCCGTATTGGAAAGCAGTTGTGATATCAGATATTCTTATATGGATACGAAAACGAATTTCGCAGGCGGCCAGAAAAAAGCGGAAGAGGCTTATGCACTGTATCAGGAGTTTCAGCCTGCCGGCGTTATCACAGTGGATGATAATGCCCAATCCATGTTTGTCGTTCCGTATCTGAAAGACAAGGTGAAAATCCCGATAATGTTCTGCGGGGTCAATGCCGAACCTGAAAAATACGGATATCCTGCTTCAAATGTGTCAGGGATTCTGGAACGTCCGCATATTGCTGAATCTGTTGCTTTTCTGAAGCAACTTGTCCCGTCAGCAGAACGCATCGGATTCATTGCACGGGACAGTTCCACAACAAGGGGAATTTCAGAACATATTCAAGGCAAAGCAGATAAGTATCCGATAAAATTCGTTGCCTTTAAACTGCCGAAAACCATGAATGAGGCGACAGCGGAAACAAAAGAACTCAGAAAACAGTGTGATGCATTGTTTATGGCAAATCTGGAGGGACTTCCCGGTGAAGATGGTAAGCCGATGACGAAGAAGGATATTATACCGGTTTTGGCTGATATATTTAACAAACCCAGCATCACGGATATTTCAAAAGACATAAAATATGGAATCTTCTGTTCGATAGCAGTGACCGGTCAGGAGCAGGGAGGAACATCCGCAAAAATGCTGATGAAAGCCATGCAGGGAACCCCGGTCTCTCAGATCCCCATCACCCGAAATTATAAGGGAAAACCTATGATTAATGTGACGACTATGAGAGCCTTGGGAATCAAGCCCAAACCCGGCATATTGCATACCGCCGAATTGGTGACAACAGAAAAGTGAGATAAACAGCGAAGCCTTCCTAAGTTTTTAAAGAGGAGTGCTGAAATTCTGCCATTCTGCCGGACGGGGTTTGCAACCCCGTCCGTAATGTTCAGCTAAGTACCTGATCAAAAGTTCCATAACATTTTACCGATATCGCATTCACTCTGCCGGACGGGGTTTGCAACCCCGTCCGTAATGTTCAGCTATCCGTAACTTCCGAAACATGCCGGACGGAACATCTGCCGGACGGAACATCTGCCGGACGAAACATCTGCCGGACGAAACATCTGCCGGACGGAACATCTGCCGGACGGGGTTTGCAACCCCGTCCGGCAAAAGTTTTAAAAACTTCGGAAGTTTCAAATTTAAAAAAGGAGATTGTCATGTTAAGAGAAAAATTGTATTGTTTTGGGGTGTTGGCCGTTTTTTGCATTTGCGGACTGTTCCCCCAGACAAGTCAGGCTGCTGACAAATTCAAAGTGCTGGTGGTGATGAGTTATGATGAAGATTACCCTTGGAACAAAGAGATCAAAGAAGGAATAGACTGCTCTGTGCCGGCGGAAACCTGTGAGATGAAATATTTCTACATGGATACGAAAAGGAATCCTCAAGGAGGGGAAGAAAAAGCGAAAGAGGCATACACTCTGTATCAGGAATTTCAGCCTGACGGTGTCATTGCAGCGGATGATAATGCCCAGTCCATGTTCGTTGTTCCGTACCTGAAAGACAAAGTCAGAACCCCGATAATGTTTTGCGGCGTAAATGCGGCACCTGAGAAATACGGATACCCGGGTTCAAATGTGTCCGGAATTTTGGAGCGGCAACATCTCAGAGAGTCAATTGCTTTCGTGCAGCAGCTTGTCCCCTCCGTCAAAGTTCTGGGTGTCATGACAGCAGACAACCCGACAGGAAGAGCACTTGTGCAAATCATTCAGAGCAATTCAGATACTTATTCAGTAGAATCTGTTATTTTTAAGCTCCCGAAGAAGCTCAAAGAAGCTGTGACAATGGCAAAAGAACTCAGAGAACAATGTGATGTATTATTATTGCATGCCTTGCAAGGGTTAAGAGACGAGAGCGGAAAAGCCCTTACAGAGAAAGATGTTGTACCCATTCTGACGGAAACTTTCGGTAAACCCACAATAGGCGGTGTCATATACATGGTGAAATACGGCGTATTGTGTGCAATCATCAGCAGGGGGCAGGAGCAGGGAGAAACTGCTGCAAAAATGCTTTTACAGGCTATGCAGGGAACCCCGCTCTCTCAGATTCCCATCACCCGGAACAAAAACGGAAAAGCCTTCATTAATGTGATAACCATGAAAGCACTTGGAATCAAGCCCAAACCGATGGCATTGAAAGGTGTCGAGTTGGTAAAAACGGAGAAACAGTAATCACGGATCAACGGAGTATGCATGAAAAAGTTCACTTTATTATTCAAATTCAGAAGCATCCCGACAAAGCTCTTCCTGGTGAATCTGCTCATATTTGTCACGTTCACTCTGATCACCACCGGTGTCTTTTTTTCGTTCCGTTATATAAAGGATGAGATTCCCCGGATATTCAGCAAGAAATTTGACCAGATTATTGAGAATGCACAGTTGGGAAGGGATATTGGGCAATTAATCGCTGAAACAAATTTTGTTGTCGGTACTTCCTATGGAGATGAGGAAATTTTAAATACCAGAGGCAGATATCTTGTCAACGAAGTGACAGAACTCGCTGTAAAAACCACAGATGGGCAGATGAAAGCATCCCTGAGCAGATTTACAGAGAAGGTCCGAAGGGTTCTTGAACAATGTGCAGTGGTAAATGCCGGCCGTCAGGAAATAAAGATAGTTGCTCAGGATATCGAGAAAAAACTGATCTCCCTGGAGGAGACCATCTCCAACCAGATTGTTGATATTATGATAGAAGGGGGGGATGTCTCTATTTTGGAGCGCCTCCCTTTTGCCATCACCAGTTACCGGGAGGCCCTTCTCCGGATGAATCTCCGTTTAGCTGATCTGGGCCTGGCCTATTTCAAATCGCCGATAAAGGAAGAGAACCATCCCATATTCACCTTGCTGGATGATCTCCATCTGGCTTTTCGGACCCTGACCGGTTATGAATCGGATATTGCCGGGTTCGGCAGACAGTTTTTGGAAGATATCCGAAAATACCGGGAAACCGTGGTGAAATTTCATCAGGTTGCCGGGGAACTGCAAGCCCGAATGGATCAGATGAATCAGGAGAAAGACGATTTGCTGACTTTAATGGCAATAACAGACGATAATATCGCATACGCGGCTGAAGAAGGCGTGGAACTCCTGACAAAAAGGATCACCAGAGGGGCAGTGATGGGAGGTCTCATGAGCTTCTTCGCCACCCTGATTATCTTCATCCTCTCTTTTCTTCTGGGACGATCTATCACCAAATCCCTGACAAGCGTCATTGAAGGACTTCAGAATGCATACAGGAGAGTGACCTCAGCTTCAGGGAAGGTGGCCTCAGCTAGCCGGCAACTGGCACGGGACACGTTTGATCAGGCAAGCTCTTTGGAAGAGACGGTTTCATCCATGGAAGAAATAGATGCCACGACCCGGAACAATGCGAACAATGCGGGTCTTACAGACAGTATCGTAAAAGATTCGGCCGGAGGGATCAGAGATGCCAATATTTCTGTGAGTCAGCTGATGCGCTCAATGGAGGATATTTCCCGATCAAGCGAAGAAACCCGGCATATTGTCAAATCCATTGACGAAATTGCTTTTCAGACCAATCTTCTTGCCTTGAACGCTGCGGTGGAAGCGGCGCGGGCAGGAGAAGCCGGTGCAGGCTTTGCCGTGGTGGCTGATGAGGTGAGAAACCTTGCCATGCGGGTTGCGGATGCGGCAAAAAATACTGCCGAGATCATCGAAAGCACCATCAGGAAAGTGCAGGACGGTTCAGAACTGGTTTCGATTGTAAATGAAACCTTTGCCAAAATTGAGCAGGATTTTCAGAAAATCGGGGAATTGGTCGGAGAGGTGGCCTCAGGCTCGAATGAACAGTCCCGGGGAATCACCCAGGTCAATATCTCAATGTCTGACATGGACAAGGTGGTGCAAATGAGTGCGAGCAGAGGTGAGGAACTGGCTGGCACGTCTGAGGAAATGAATGCTCAGGCAGGGGATATGAACGGGTTTGTCAATGAACTGGCAGTGCTTGTGGGCAAAGTCGGATCAAGTCAGAGATTTTCCCAAAATAAAATACCCGGAATGTAGGGTGGGTGAAGCGAAGCGGAACCCACCATACAGCGATATGCAATCAAGACAGGTGTCTGCAATGCGTCATTTTTTTATCTTCCTGAAAAAAATTATCACCCTGCTTCAGCGTGAAAAAATTTTCAAAGTTTTGCTGATTCTCCTTTTTGTCGTCCTCATGGGGAGCATGGCTTTCACATATTTTGAGCAGAAGATACGTTTTATTGATGCGCTGTGGTGGTCTGTTGTCACGCTGACGACGGTGGGATACGGTGATATCTCTCCAACAACTACGGGCGGGAGGCTTGTCGGAATGATCGTGATGATTACAGGAATCGGTTTTCTTGGCATACTGACCGCCAGCATTGCCACGATATTTATTGAAGACAGACTTTTGGAGAATAAGGGCATGAAATCAACCGATGTAAAGGATCATTTCATTATATGCGGCTGGAATTTCAGAGGAAATGAGATGGTTGCAGAGCTTCTGGCAGATCCCAAGTGCAGTGATATTTCCCTGGTGGTGATCGCAGACATACAGGAAAAACCGACAGATGACCCGCAACTGCATTTTATACGCGGTGAAGTCAATGCCGGCGTTCTGAAAAAAGCAAATCTGGATGACGCCCAAGTAGTCATGATCCTTTCAGATGATCATCTGGATGCCTACGCACGGGACGCAAAAATCATACTGAACACGCTGACCATAAAGAGCCTGAATCCTCAGGTTTATACCTGCGTGGAACTCATGGATTCCAGGAATGCCGAACATTGCAGGATGGCAAAGGCGGACGAAATCATTGTTGCCGGAGAAATGGGGACGAATCTGCTGGTACAGGCTGCCCTTGATCACGGCATCACCCACCTGATCAGCGAGCTTGTCAGCAACCATTACGGAAAGGAGCTTTACAAAATAAAATTGCCGTCCGCTTTGGCAGACCGGACTTTTTTTGAGGTGCTGTGCGAGATGAAAAAGCAGCATGAAATCCTCTGCGTCGGGGTTGAAGACAAAGCAGGCACCTTTATTGCAAGCCCTGACAATGACTACACTCTCGGTCAGGAGGACCGGCTGATTGTCATTTCTTCAGAACGGCCTGGCTTTGCTGCATAAAAAGCGCATTACGCCATGAATCGCCAAATAATCCCTGCTTATTGCTGTTCCATCTGCACGGATTATGATTATATGCAAAGGCCCGGGCGTAATATCAGTTTCCAATCTCACAGACGACTCTGACATGAATGTTGAAGTCGGGGGCTGAGTGGGTCAGATCTTCACAAAAAGCGAATTCCAGGCTCACCGCGGGGGTGAGTTCGCAGATAAAGCCCAACGCGAGTTCCAGGCTGTCATCATCCAGTTGGGAAATTCCTGTATTTTCAAAGGGTGACGTATAGTAATTCAACTGGGCCGCCAGCGTCCATGAATCGCTTAAAGCATATTCCCCGCCTGCAAACATTCCGAAAATTGTATTCACCGATATATCCGGCCCTGATGTTTCAGGATCAGACAAAAAAAATACCGAGGGGTTCAGATACAGCGCAAACGATGGGAAGCGGAACTGTGAGAGGACAGAAAATCCGTGGTCAAAACCACCGCTGCCGAATCCCGCACCTTCGTCTCCCGCAGGTATTTTGAGCGTATAAGCCAAACTGACGGATGTGGAGGAAAACCGGTTTTTTTGAAACAATCCGGTTTCTTCATCTGTCAAAGAAAGTTTCGCTGAAATTGAACCATCTGCCAGACGGAGGCCGCCTGATTCTGCGCTGAACCACTCCTGCCCGTTTTTTGTCAATGAGTACGCAAACTCATTTTTCGGACGCTCTTCCCTCCCGTAGTTGGGAAAACCAAATGTGTCATGATAGTCTTCCAGGAATCCGTCCAAAAATCCGCCATCCATACTGATCAGGGGAATATCAAGGGAAAGTGTCAGATATTCCGTCATACCGTATTCAAACAAAAAATCCAAAACCGTCATTTCCATATCAATCAGGGTATTCCAGTCTGCTGATGTCTCATTCACAAAAATACTGGAATAATCTGCGGACAGAGAGAGCTTAAACCGATCTTCCGGAACCACGCCCGGGGAATCCGGGTGCGGAGTCAGAAACATGAGATGGGGCGGAAACTGATTCCTGACGTGCAACGGACCTTTTTCATATCCGGCCTGCACATTCCCTGTCAGGCAAAAAAAAACTGTTGTCGTCATGCAAATTCGGCTCAGGGTTCTGCAAAACCATAGGAACAGGGTATTTTTCATATCAGACCTCTGCGGTCAGACCAGTCGGACAATGATCTGACCCATGTATGTCATTGTCAATAAACGCATCTTTAATCTGCCCTCTGTCCATCATATCTTTTGTGACAAAGCAATAATCAATCCGCCAGCCGGCATTCCTTTCCCTTGCCTTGAACCGGTAAGACCACCAGGAATATTTGACAGTGTCAGGATAAAAATGCCTGAAGGTGTCCACGTAACCGTTTCCAATGATTTTATCCAGCCAGTCCCGCTCAATTCTCAGAAAACCTGAATTCTTTTCATTGGCTTTGGGATTTTTCAGGTCAATTTCATTATGTGCGGTATTATAATCCCCGGTGATGATGAGACTTCTGCCGTCATTTTTGTACTTGTCCGCGTATTCAAAAAAATCCCTGTAAAAATCAAGTTTGTACTGAAGGCGTTCTTCACTCATTTTTCCGTTGGGAAAATAAATGTTGAAAAAGACGAAATCCTTGAAATCCAGTTCAAGGATGCGGCCCTCATCATCATATTTGGGGATGCCGATGCCATGTCTGACCTGACAGGGTTTTCTTTTTGTAAAGACAGCAACGCCGCTGTATCCTTTTTTTACAGTGGAATAAGACCAGTAAGATTCATAGCCGTCAATATGCTTCATTTCATCTGTGAGCTGTTTTTCCCCAAGCCTGGTCTCCTGCACGGCAAAAATATCGGCATCCATGCTTTTGAACGATTTCAAAAAATTCTTGTTCATCACAGCCCTGATTCCGTTGACATTCCAAGAAATGAGTTTCAGTTTTTCAGACATTTATGGCCTCCGTATTTATTTACATACATATTTCTGATCCTTCATCTCCACCTCCCCTTTTTCCGGCCTCCTGAAATTACTGAGTCATATACCGGTGATTCTGTCCGATCCGGGCTTTCCGATATAAATGTGCCCGCCTTTTCCTCTGTGTTCTCTGTATCTTTGTGTGAGATATTGCTATGAAATTGCAACCTCCCCTAAATCCGTTATAATCAGCAAGTTTCAAGTTTCAAATGACAAAAGGTTTGCCGCACCTAAAGGCGGAACTACAAACTTATTTCATCAAGACCCGCCTCAGTGATTACAAAGATGTAATCCCATGTCCTGTTCAGCCGGTACTGTATCAGGGCCAGTGGCATTGTCGGATTTCATATATAGCTCTTCGCCCGATTCCGACGATCCGGATTTATTCTGGCACGATCATTGCCGGGTTATGCCGCTTATATTTGCAACTCCCCAAATACGCTGCAGGTTGGTGTAATCATCAAATATCTCATCCTGACTCAGAACCGGGGGTGCATTCCCAAAGTGTAGATGAAAATGATAACTGTCCGAAATTATTGATACCGGCATTCTGCGTGATTCTGTTTCTGTATCAGTTATTTCAATAAGTTATCCGGATCATTGACATGACTGCTGACGATTTCCGGAAAGTGAGATTCAGTTTCAGCTTGCCGATGCTGGCTTTGATTGACATCTCCCAAAGACTGGCTATGCTTAACAGCCGTTCGTTTTCAGTATTCTCTATCAGATATCTCGCATAAGCATCCAGTTTCGGACTGCCGCCTGTGAACCAGAGGAATGTATGTGTGTCAAGGAGGAATTTCACGGCATATATTCCCTGAAATCTTCGAGAGGTTCGTCAAAATCATCCGACATTTCAATCAGCCCTGCCGCACTCCCGAATTTCGGATACGGTCTTTTGTAAGGAAAGGGTATGATTTTGAAACCCGAACCGTCATCTTTTGTTATGACAACCTCCTCTCCGCCGGCCACCATCCCGATAAGTTCGGCGAGCCGCGTCTCAGCTTCTTTCAGTGCTACCTGTTGCATAATGATCTCCGTCAGATTATTTGATTTCAGCTAAAAGTTTTCAGTGGCACAACCTGTATTGGACACCAAAGTGGATACTAATGCCATAAATACACACATTCTGCTTTGGTGTCCGATACCGCCTTTTTCAGACTGTGATATTGGGCATTTTTTGCCGGACGGGCTGACATTCCGTTCGGCAGGGAATCCGGTTCCTCCGGGTGGCATTGTCGGATTTATATGGCTCTTCGCTTAATAGCTCTGAGTTTAACTTGACACGAGCAATTCAGGGTTATATTTTCTTTTACGATTTGCGGCCTGCCCGAACCGCAACTTTGTTGTTGCCACAGTCAGTATTCAGTACCTGAACACACGCTTTTCGTCCCATATCGCCCTTTTTGGCCCCAAAAAAGCGATTATAGCCTCGTTTCAGAGGCAAAACTGACATGATTTCTCTTTGATATTTGATACTTATCTTGGCCCGACCCAATTCTGACCTCTGGCTCTTCGCCTGATCCCATCAGTCTGGATTCAACTTGACACGAACAACGAGGGCCGCCTTCTTTGCTTTTTGGCATACCCTGGTTTCTGTATCAGTCAACCCAGTTTATAACAGTCAGATCAGGAACTTGTCTGAAATGACGGAGGTTACGGGTTACAAGTACGGCACGATGGGCAAGTGCCATGCTGGCAATCAGAATATCCTTACGACCGATCTTGCGTAATTTTTTTATCTTCTTCAGAGCTTCAAATTTAATGGCCGAGTTTTCATCCATCGGCAATATCGGAATCTGACACAGAAGCTCCTCAGTCCGGTCAAACAGTTTCTGAGCCCTCACCAACTGATTCCGATCAGACGCCTTTATGAGAAACTCGGAGCGGCCGCGCAATAATTCTATTTTGGTTATGATCGTAATTTTGACATCGGGATCACCGAGTTTTTCAAGATTCCTGATGACATTCGGATTCCCCGCATGCAGATGGGTCAGGGTGTCGGTGTCAAGAATATGCATCGGGATATTCCTCCTCCGGTCTGCCACGCTCTGAATATATCATAAGACAGAGATCACTCAATGTCTCATCATCTGACAGGGAACCTGCCTGATTCAGCAATATTGCCCTCGTATCATAGCTTCTCAGCCAGTCATCCACGGCTGATTTCAGAAAACGCCATTCGTCTTCGATTCTGCGACCCGGAATCCTGCCTTTGAGAACCTGTCTTTCAATTTTTTCCTCAGGAAGTCTCAGATATTCCGCCACTTCTCTTAAATTCAGTATGCTATGTATTAACTCACTCATTTGTTTTCTCCGTGTGTTTTTTGCTATACACATTAAGGGACCCGGAAAAAACGCATTACCCCATGAAAGTTCGCAAGGAGTGCAAAAATTAAGCGAAGCGGTTTTTTGCATCCCGCACAGGCGGGATAATGCGTTTTTTCCGAGTTCCTAATAATGCTTAGGGACCCGGAAAAAACGCATTACCCCATGAAAGTTCGTAAGGAGTGCAAAAATTAAGCGAAGCGGTTTTTTGCATCCCGCACAGGCGGGATAATGCGTTTTTTCCGAGTTCCTAATAATGCTTAGGGACCCGGAAAAAATGCATTACCCCATGAAAGTTCGCAAGGAGTGCAAAAATTAAGCGAAGCGGTTTTTTGCATCCCGCACAGGCGGGATAATGCGTTTTTTCCGAGTTCCTTACATCACTGTTCGACAGGTGGGCTAACTCAAAACGGAGTAGTGCTTTCGGGCGTATCGTAATATTGTCTGTCATGCTCCTGATTCTGTTTTTCACATCTTCCCATGAATAACCGTCATCGGGGTATGAATAATAGTCTGCGACACGCCTGTCCAGTTCGTTCCGCTGTTCTCCGGTCAGTCCGAAACTCTCCTGATCGGCGGCGATACTGTCCCAAAGTTCTTCGACTATGATGATTTTTTCTGCAATGCTGAATCTTTTTAATTCTGACAAAACGGATAACTGTCCCATTTCTCCTCCTCATACCATTCTTTACGGATTGATAATTTCCAAAGGGCATAACGGCAAATTCAGTGACACGGTTCCTCCGGGTGGCATTGTCGGATTTTACATAGCTCTGCGCCTGACTCCGACGATCCGGATTTATCCTGACACGGGGCGTGACGGGGCAGGCGGCTGATTTATATTTTTCTGATGAAAAAGTCTGTCATGCAGCCTGCCCGCTTTTTCACGGTGGAAAAGTATCCTTTCATGACGTGACCTGTCTTTCAGCTGCTCATAATGAGCATCACGGATGCTTCTCACCATTTCAACTGTTCTGATATTAATCTGCCCCATAAATTGTCACCTCCCTTGGCGAATATATCTGCACAGGCTTATAGCCGTTTTCAAGATTGACCGCATTGAACAGCCGAATTTTCTCAGCCCGCACCATATGTCTGAAATTCCAGCTGACCAGCATATCAGCTTCCGCCACCGTTGCAATGGCAATATGCAATCCGCCATCGTAATATTTCGGAGTCAGAATGTCACGTTCCTGATAACTGTCCGCCAGATCAGTCATCTCATCGTTCACACTGACTATTTCCGGGTTCAGGGCAAGCAGTTCCTCATAGATTTTTTGCACCTGCCCGGGAGCATTTTCAATTTCGGCTGAGATAATTTCCGACAGCAGCGGCCTGAAGGTGCCAACCCTGAAATCCTCCATCAAGTCCATCCGACCACTTTGCAAATTCGGAATCAAAACACCCTCCGATAGCGGATGTGTCAGTATAGATACGTTGTATTTTCATTACAGAAACTTATAATTCAAAAAATTTGAGTGTTAAGACAGCTCAATCCGTATCAGACGCTCGAAACATGCACATCCCGTTTTGGTGTCCGATACCGCCTTTTACAGACTGGGATATTGGGCATTTTTTCCGGACGGGGCTGACATCCCACCCGGCAGGGAATCCGGTTCCTCCGGGTGGCATTGTCGGATTTTACGGCCTTACGCCCGATATTATATCTCCGTTGCAAATAAAGGGATGCCTGTAATCCGTACCCGGCCCGGTCTGACAACAACAAAACGTCTGTGAAGCTTGTCACCATACTCATCAGCAAGCCGGACAATCATATCAGACATTGACTGACGGGCATTCGCAGGGAAGCGGATAAAAATGACACCTGCCGATGCCTGCGATTTTGCATATACCATCTGTCCGAAATCTTTGTCCTCTGTGAGCAGTATCCGCATTTCGCCCGCCGACAGCATGGCAACCTCCTCATCCGGTATGCCCGGACTCATCTCAGCTATCGCCTTCACGTCATGACCTGCTTTCCTCAATGCTCTCACCACACAGAAGTCGCAGCCTTCATCAGCAAGAAATCGCATTTTCCGCATACCTTTTCTGATTCTGATGCTGATACGGGGCAGGTATTATCAGCTCCTCACAGGCTATGGTTTCGGCAGCATAAGTCATGGCCGCCAATATGTCTTCCCGGGTGAGTTTCGGATATGCGTCGAGCAGGTCGTGTTCCGCAATTCCCTCGCCCAGTTTCCGCAAAATGAGTTCGACAGGGATTCTCGTTCCCATGATCACAGGTTTGCCCAGCATCACTTCGGGATTTATGTCTATATGTTCTGATATGTTCATAACTATTTTCCCCAACAGCCTAATCTGTATCGGACACCAAAAAGTGGGGTCTGATATCTGAATACACATTCCGTTTCAGTGCCTGATACCACTTTTTATACAGTGATATTGGACACCAGATTTCAGGCGCAACCATTGATAAAACAGATCTGCAATCGCACCATATTACAAAAGCCGTCCAATACTGCCTTTTACAGACCGTGGTACGGCAAAAGCAGCTCCGCCCGGATTTCCGCAAGATATCTGATCGGGGTCGCATCGGATACGACAGGTTTCATTGCAGACCTCTGCCGAGCATTTCTTTCAGCACTTCCCCGTCCCGTCTGAAATCCGTCTCGTCATAATGAAGATAACATCGGTGACTGTGCAGAAACTCCTCGGTTTCCCACAGTGAGTCATGGTCAAGCATAAGCTGCACCTGATAACTTGTCAGGATGCCCGTCCTGTAACTGATGACTGCAATATCTTCCAAATTTGTCCTGGCAATGCTGCTCCAATTCTGCCGTAATGTCTCCGCGACATTCTCAGGGACTTCATAGCTGACAGTAAAATTCATAATGATAACCTGCTGATTCAGAGTTTATTTGATTCTGCGGCATAACCCCGCCTTTCACAGACTGGGATATTGGGCATTTTTTCCGGACGGGGCTGACATCCCACCCGGCAGGGAATCCGGTTCCTCCGGGTGGCATTATCGGATTTTACATGGCTCTTCGCCCGATCCCGACATCCGGATTTAACTTGACACAACTAATGGCGGGTTATGCATTTTCGTTTATTTTTAATTCATAACCAATTGTATCAGCACTTAAATCCTGTTCATTGGGCCATGTTATCCCACAAAAAAAAGGCTTCACCTGTTCAAAGTAGCTTTTGTCTTTTAACTGTCTGAACACACCTTTGTCAAGATAGGGCCTGACATCAAATATTCCGGATCGTCCGTCAGACAGTTCAACAGATAACGTATGATCATTGTTTGCAATCACTTTTTTTACCTTTAACATTTTTCACCTCAGCGGTTCTATTTTATGCAGCTGCTGACCTTCAACCGCCAGTTTCCAGTCGGCCATCAGATCTTCCTGATGAATCTCAACCCATGCTTTTATCAGTTTCAGTTTCTTATTCGGCATTTCACCTTTTAAAACTTCACCTTCCGGTATTGAGACAACGGTGTCATACTCAGCATAATTGGCATGAATATGAGGTGCTTTATGTTCTTTGTTGTCAAAATAGTACATGTAAATTATTATACCATAAAACATTGAAATAGTTGGCATACTGATATCCTTTCAATCTTATGTTTTTTATAAACGATAAACTGAGGTCGTTCAAGCGATAGCATCCTGCAACTGCCATATATCAGAACGTCCGGCAATGCCTTCCTCCGATTCTAACAGATCCGCCGGATTGTATTCCTGCAGCTTTATGTCCATCATTCATTTACCTTCTGACTGTTTCAACATTACTCCCCGCCCGGCAGAGAATCCGGTTCCTCCGGGTGGCATTGTCGGATTTCATATAGCTCTGCGCCTGATCCTATCGGTCCGGATTTATCCTTGGCACGAGCAATGATTGCTTAGGTTTTTTCTCACATTATGCAAAATATCTTTCAATCATGGAAAGAATTTCAAACGGATGGTATTTGTGCGTGATGATATGAATCCCTTCTTCTCTGTCATTTTTCAGTTCTTTTTCTCCGACATAAACATTGACATGCGGCTGAAAGTGTTCCGTATGTGTCGGTTCGTAATGGAACATGAGTTTGTTTTTTCCAAAAAATATATTGTAGCTGTAATACAGGTAATCATCCTGAGTCCTGTCAAACAGGATGTCAACCTCCAAGGTCACATTATCTTTTGAGACAAGTCTTTTTTCATACTCATAGCATCCTGATTTTCTTATGTCATTGATGCTTCCGCCTCTGAGGAATTCCGTGTTTCTCTGAAAAGCCGCATTCAGCCGGTTTTCAAACATTGCGAATATTTTTATAAAATTGAGAGAACAGATTTTTTCCATTTCAGAGTCCCCGTAAAATCAGTCAGTCAGCGAAACATACTCATGTTTTTCCACACTTCTGTTCATACATTTTTCGATGGCTTTCAGAAGTTCCCTGTTGCCTTTGAATTTTTTCCTCATTTTCTGTGCAAAATCCTCTCTTTCGACAATCACAACACCTTCCTGTTGTTCTTCTTTTACAAACAGGGATTTTATTTTTCCAAACAGCATTATACTGTTCAACTTTCTTTCTATCAGAGAAAGAATGTCTGTGAAGTCTCGGTTTTTCATATTTTTCATCCTTTCGTCACGTTTGATCATCTTTAAAGATAAGCGGGGGGAGTTTGTCGGACAACTTCCACAGAGAACCCGCCTCCGCCATTCGGTTCCGGGCAGATGTGCCTGTTACCGGACGCATCCCCAAAATTCATAATGATAACCTGCTGATTCAGAGTTTATTTAAAACTGCGGCGTAACCCTGCCTTTTACAGACTGTGATATTGGGCATTTTTGCCGGACGGGGCTGACATCCCGCCCGGCAGAAAATCCGGTTTCTCCGGGTGGCATTGTCGGATTTCACATAGCTCTTCGCTCGACCGCTCTGAGTTTAACTTGACACGAGCAATTCAGGGTTATATTTTCTTTTACGATTTGCGACCTGCCCGAACCGCAACTTTGTTGTTGCCACAGTCAGTATTCAATAGATGAACATACGCTTTTCAACCCAAAGCTGCTGAAGCCGGTAGGCCCCCTTATATGAGGTGTCATCCGGCGTGACTGTCGGTGTCATGACCGGATATGTGACTCCTCTCTCAAAATATTTCTCCGGGCGTTCCTCTTGCAGCATCTTCGTTATGTCCGTAATGAGCTGCAATTTGTCCGACACGGGGAGCGGTCTTATAAATCTCATTTCCAACTCAGCCAGTAACATATATATCATACCTCCTTCATTACCATATTTTTTTAAAAACCTCGTCACCCGGAATGCCTTCCGTTTCTCCGGATTCCAGTTCTCTCAGTCTTGTTTTCGCAATTTCGAGCCATTTCCGGTCAGAGCAAACACATTCCGTTTTGGTGTCCAATCCCGCCTTTCCTCACAAAGACCCCCGAGGTTTGCAAACCTCGGAGGTCTTCTGTTTGTAGCCTAATTCACCGAGAACCTCCGCGTCCGAGGCGGCAGAATTCCCTGTGTCCGAAAAATCATCATAATCATCATCACCGCTCCGAAGATGAGCATCCGGGCATTGGCAGATTCGATTTTGCGATGATTTCATGCGGCACTTTTTTCGTGTTATGCCCGTTTGTTGCCGTTATCTGCTGTGTTGTTATGATTTGCAATTACTGACCGATAATACTTTCAGCCCATGAGACAACTGCCTCTGCCAAATGTACCGCTTCCTTATATTCTTCTTCATCAACGGGCTCGGATGCTCCCGGATATCTTGTGATTACAGCGTAATCAGTAAGAATCACTGCATTCTGAATTTCTTCCGGAACGGCGAGATATTCTGCCAGAAGATCAAGCAGTGTTCCAATACTGTGAGTTCTCGGAAAAGCAGCAGAATGATACATCAACAATGCTTTTACAGCTTTTTCCGCAGCCTGTTGTGCATGAAAGCAGAGTGCTTCCCGCAAAACCGACGGCGGAGGTTCCGTGCGTGCAAGCTCCAAATCGCTGTCCGCATATCTCATCCATTGTCCGACACTGCCGGGATGATCGTTCTCAGGCTGCATATATTTCTTTTCCTTCGAGCAGAATTGTCCGATAGATCAGACCTGTGTTATCTTTGAATTTTTCCATATCCTCAGTTGTTGCCACCAGAATGTCAAAGGGAACCCCGACACCCCGTATTTTCCGATATAGAAGTTGAGCGGTACGTCGTCTGTGAACCCCCCCCGGCATTACAACGAGAAGATCAATATCACTGTCTGCCCCGGTTTCGCCTCTGGCTGCCGAACCGAAAATCATAATACGCAGAGGATGAATTTCCTCCACAATACGTTGTGCCAGACATTTAATAATTTCGGAGTAATCTTTCATGCTTTCATCTTATTTACGGGGCATAACACCCCCCTTTTATATAAACTGTGATATTGGACACCAAACAGACCTCCGAGGTTTGCAAACCTCGGAGGTCTTCTTATTGCCTCCTAATCCACCGAGAACCGCCGAGCCCGAGGCGGCAAAATTCCCTGTGTCCGAAAAATCATCATAG
>Ga0190283_1000251_pt1 | contig 29172 bp, 22 predicted proteins | sample 48691801_MG_FD_161669 | JGI IMG/M metagenome (GOLD analysis project Ga0190283, IMG submission 161669) | Hydrothermal vent microbial mat bacterial communities from Southern Trench, Guaymas Basin, Mexico - 4869-18-0-1_MG | ecosystem: Environmental > Aquatic > Marine > Hydrothermal vents >...
GCGAAACCCACCTTTTAAAAATAAAACGGCATTCTCTTTTTAGGGAGTGTCGTTTGCTTTCCAATATCTTTCTCAAAAAATTCATTTTTGGTATAATTTATCCTATTTGAAAATATTTTAATTTTGATTGGAGAATATCCATGTTGCAAACTTACGAAGCTATTTATAGTGACAATCAATTTCATTGGATTAACCAAGCAGCGCCAAAGTTTGATAAATAAGTGCCTGTTGTGATTGTGATGAATGTAGAACATGCACAAAAAAAACCAGATGACTTTGATATAGACGACATATTGGAATGTGCTTGTGGTGCTTGGAGCAGTGGTAAAATCTTGGACGAAATTGATAAGGAAATCAACGAAATGCGTCGAGAATGGGATCGGGGGTGGGACTGGGGTGTGAAATTTGGAGCGATTTTGTCATTTATTTTTCACCCGGTTTTTAAGCTAAGATTAGAAATCCGATTTTTGGCAAAAATCGGAGATCGATAGCACATCAAGGAACAAAAATAGGGTGAAAAATAATGGGTAAAACCACGCTAAATTTAACAGCCCAGGGTGGGACTAATGATAGAACCTTATGTATTGGATTCCAATATCATTATTTACTATCTCAATGATGTCCTCAATGAATTAGCGAGTGTAGGGTGTTTACCTTCACACACTTTATGTGAAAGGTGCGTGGGACGCACCCTACGTTTACTTGCTGTTTTTTTTCAGCGATTTCAGCTTCTGATGTATTTTTATTAAAACGTTTGCGGGGATAATTCCCTAATTTCGTTATTGAAAAAGAAAAACAGAGAGTTACCTTGAAAGTCAAAAAATCGTTTTCAACTAAGGAACGTGCACAAAATAATTTCTAAAACACTAATTCATCCCATAAGCTATCAATTTTTTCTTTAACCTCAGTTGTCATGCAAATCGGTTTGCCCCATTGACGTTGTGTTTCTCCACGCCACTTATTAGTCGCATCCAAACCCATTTTACCCCCTAAACCAGATACCGGCGAAGCAAAGTCTAAATAATCAATCGGCGTATTTTCAATAATCGAAGTATCACGAACTGGATCCATGCGCGTTGTCATAGCCCAAATCACATCTTTCCAATCGCGGATATTCACATCACCATCTGTGATAATGACAAATTTAGTGTACATAAATTGGCGCAAAAATGACCACACGCCAAACATAATCCGTTTAGCGTGACCGGGGTATTGTTTATGAATACTCACGATTGCCATACGATAAGAACAACCTTCCGGTGGTAAATAAAAATCAATAATTTCAGGAAATTGTTTTTGTAAGAGGGGTATAAACACTTCATTTAACGCAAGCCCTAAAATCGCAGGCTCATCGGGAGGACGACCGGTGTAGGTGCTATGATAAATGGGTTGATGACGATGCGTCAGACGTTCTATAGTAAATACAGGAAAGTTTTCGACTTCATTATAATAGCCCGTGTGATCTCCAAAAGGCCCTTCAGGTGCCATTTCATCGGGATAAATAAATCCTTCTAAGATAAATTCTGCCCTCGCTGGTACTTGTAACGGATGCGTTAAACAGGACGTGACTTCAGTTCGACTCCCACGCAGCAATCCGGCGAAGGCATACTCTGACAAACTATCCGGTATCGGTGTGACGGCGCCTAAAATCGTCGCTGGATCAGTACCCAATGCCACCGCAATGGGAAAGGGTTTACCTGGATGAACTTGTTGCCATTCCTGAAAATCTAAGGCACCGCCCCGATGAGATAACCAACGCATGATCACTTTATTTTTATCAATCACTTGCTGGCGATAAACCCCTAAATTTTGACGGGATTTATGTGGCCCCTGGGTAATAACTAACCCCCATGTAATTAAAGGGCCCGCATCCTCAGGCCAACAAGTTTGTATGGGTATGCGGGATAAATCAACTTCATTACCCATCCATACATTTTCTTGACAAGGTGCTTTATTAACCACTTTTGGATGCATATTCAAAACTTGCTTAAATAGCGGAAATTTATCCAACGCATCTCTAAAACCTTTCGGTGGCTCCGGTTCTTTCAAAAAAGCCAATAACTTGCCCACCTCCCGCAAAGCGGTCACAGATGTTTGTCCCATACCCAGTGCGACTCGCTGTGGTGTACCAAATAAATTACCCAAAACAGGGATACGATGCCCTTTAGGATTTTCAAACAATAGGGCAGGTCCCCCAGCTCGCAAAGTGCGATCACAAATTTCGGTCATTTCCAAATAGGGATCAATTTCCAGAGAAATATGTTTAAGTTCGCCTAATTGTTCTAATTGAGTGATAAAATCACGTAAATCTTTATAGTGCATAAGTTATTAATATGGTGAAGTTGAACTCCAGCAGATTTTCATGATAATCAGTATTTAACGATTCTGCCCTTCTTTAAGAAGCATTTCCGCTTGTTCTTTACAACCCCGTTGCATCATCCATTCCGCTTTTTCAGCCACGGTTTTGTATTTAGCTGGTATTCTGCACAAAGTGATAATCTTTAAAGGAAATCCATCAAGTTTCACTGAATAGCGGCTCTTTGATTGAAGTGGCATCTTATCGACAGGCCAGGCCAGGGTTTCTTCAGAAGCTGACCAAGGTAGTTCAATTTTTCCAGATCGACGTTTTTTAATCACGACTGATCCAGTTTGTTCACGTTGAGGTAACCAGATGCTTACCTCTTCTTGGGCAATATAACAAAACCGGCTCGTTTCACTGGCAATATTCAATGCCCAAACATGAGGTGGAGTTGATTTTTCATCATCCTTCACTTCAAAATCACCACGACGACGTTGATCAGATAATGCACCCCTGGTGGTTGTATCAGATTCATCCGAATAGATTATTTGTGAACAAACCGGGGCTGCATTAATGGCATCATTTTTAATGTTTTCAGAAGCAAGAGCAATATTAATGCTCAAGCTAAGTGCTAAAGAAAGGGAAGTGCGCATAATACCTCCTAATTTTGGAAAGCAAAACTTGAGTACATTAGACATTATAGCAATTTAATCTCACTCTTTAAAATATACTCCGAGCGGTCAAGTTTTTAAATTTTAGCTTCGCTTTTCACTTATAGCGTAATTTTTGCAGTAGCCAATTTAGCATTTTTATCACCTAATAAAAAGCAAATTGTAACCACATCAAGACAATTTGGTCAAACCGGGTTAGATGAGTCAGATGAACACTTCCAATCGTCATCCAATTGATTGGAACCGAAACGAGCAAAATGTGATTGACGCGGGGTTTGAAGCCACTCCAAAATTCCAAAAAACCGTTTTGGAATCACCGAACCATAAGTGGTTAATAATTGATGTAATAATAGCAGCTGGAAGCGATTTTTTGTTTTGAGTTTTTTGTTATAGTTTTTCAAGTAGAATGAAAAACAACTTATTTTCCTGGAGCCGTAATTGCCCTTTTCGTCCACCACCAGGACGACGACTTCGTTTGGTGCGGTTTTTTTAATAAGCTTCCAAAGAGATTTCGGTTAAACTTTCAGAAAAAAACGGTAAGAGTATTTCAAATGGCTTTTTGCTCAAACCGGTTAGTGCTTTTAATTGTCGTTCACTTCTCGTTGAATTCAAATAATTAAACATTTTTGTCGACCCAATCTATTATTTTTTATTAACTTTTTATCGTATTATCATTATAACATGATAAATTATATAATTGTCAAATTAAACCCAATTAATATAACTTATTGATTTTTTTCAGGTTTTATTTTTCAGGTTATATTAAGTCTATGAAATATATGAATTAATTATTTCCGGACAAGTCTAATGTTATTGCCAGGAATATTATTGCAGGTGGCACAAATTTATATTTTTTAAATGCCGTAGAAATATATGACATCTACTACTATCAATCAGGTGCAGAGGGTTTGTTCTCTATAAAAGGCAAAAGAAACATAAAGATTGAAACTGATAATAATAACTTTTGGATAATAGGCGAAAAATGGCATAAATTTAATAAAGGAATCTCACAAGGGCTAATGGAAAAAATATTTGCTGAAACTTATGATTTTTTAGAAGCTGATAATGAAAAATTGTATTATTTAGAAGATGAAAAATTGTTTATGGAAGCATTGCTAAATGGGGATAAGTAGGTACGCATAAATATTTTAACATTTTTGTTTTATGCTAAAGCATTGATTATTAACGGATTTCTAAACCTCGAAAAGACTTTTGAGTACCTACTTACATGTAGGGTGGGTAGGAAACCCACCGCTACCTTGAAAAATGGTGGGTTGTAATGAAATTCCTACCCACCCTACAATTAAAAAGGGATAAGTCTAATACACTTAGGAGAACTAAAATATGTTGAAATTTCCTTATGGCTTCAGTGATTTTTATCTACTGAGAACAGAAAACTATTTTTATGTGGATCGAACTTCACATATTCGACTGATTGAAGAAATAGGCTATCAACTCTTATTCTTGCGCCCTCGTCGTTTTGGTAAAAGTTTGCTGTTATCAACGCTGGAAAATTACTATGATGTGGCAAAGGCAGAAGAATTTGATAAGTTGTTTGGAGATTTAGCGATTGGGCAAAACCCAACTGAGAAACATAATCAGTATTTTGTGATGAAGTGGGATTTTTCTAATGTCAATTCCAAGGGCGATTCCACGCAAATACACCAGAGATTAAATCGCTATATCAATTCTTGTATTCAAGATTTTGCGGATAATTATGCTTCAAAGCTTTCAAAAAATATCCCGATTGAACCAGAAGATGCGATTATTTCGTTTCTTTCCCTTTTGAATGCGGTACGACAAACCCCTTATCGCCTTTACCTGTTAATCGACGAATATGATCATTTTGCCAATGAAGTCATGATGGGGAAGGGTGAAACCGATCCAAAGCATTATAAAGCCCTGCTTTCGGCTGAAAGTTCACTGAAAAGTTTTTTCAGAACCGTGAAATCTGCTAGTAGTGGGCAAGGTTTGGAACGGGTTTTTATCACAGGCGCGTCTCCGATTTTGATGAATGATATGACGACGGCTTACAATGTGGCGAAAAACATTTATTTTGAACCGGAGTTCAACGAGTTGTGTGGCTTTAAAGAACAGGAAATCCAAACCGTTTTAACTCAAATTGGTAAAGAATGTGGGTTTGATGAAGAGAAAATCAGTCAAGCACTGAGCTTGATACAAACTTTTTATAATAGCTATTGTTTTAGTGAGTTTACTTCTCAACAGGTTTACAATCCTACTTTGGCACTGTATTTTCTGGATTCGTTTCAAAAAAATTGTCGATATCCACGTCGGATGTTGGATAGTAATTTGAAAATGGATTTGAACAAACTCACTTATTTATCTCGTTTGCCAAATGGGAGGGCAATTATTCAGCAGGCTTTGGAGGGATCCCCGCCCTTGGTTCTTTCACTTTTGGCGGATCGCTTTGGGATTGATGACATGTTTAAAAAAACTCAAAGTAACCAATTTATCGTGTCTTTGCTTTATTATTTAGGAATTTTGACTATGGATGGGGAAACAGAACTAAGAAAATTGCGTTTCAAAATTCCCAATTTGGTGGTGCGAAAACTCTACGTGGAACACCTTTTGGAAATGCTATTACCTCAACAAGAAGCCGAACGCGAAAAAATTCACTTATTGGCAGAGGAATTTTACCAAAGTGGTGATTTACAGCCCATCTGCGATTTGATGACACAGCGTTATTTTAAGGTGTTTGACAATCGTGATTATAAGACGGCAGATGAATTGACGATTAAAACCGCTTTTTTGACGGTGCTTTTTGATGATGCATGGTATATCATGGATTCAGAAACGGTGTTAGATCGGCGATATGCTGATTTAACGATGATACTTCGCCCAGACTGTCGCCATTTGCCATTGCGTAATTTTCTTATTGAATTCAAATACTTAAAGTTATCTGATGTCAAAAAAAGCGGTGCAGAACTCAAAGAATTGAGTCTTTCTGAATTGGAAGATTTAGAAGCAGTGAAGGAAAAATTAGCTAAATCGGAAGGGCAATTGCTGGATTATCAAATGCGCTTAGAATCAAAATATAGTGACGGGTTAAAATTGCAACTGATTAGTGTTGTTGCGGTGGGATTTGAGCGGGTGGTGTGGAAAACGGTGTCGCGTGATTTGGATTGAAAAAACTATAGTTTTTCACATAAATAACTTCACAAAACCTGCCAGGTTTCCAAAACATGGCAGATTTGATCAAGTTTGATCAAAAAAATTATTTATCTGAAGATCTATATGTATAGTTTTTATTATCAGTAACTATCAAAAACTGAGATGAGCCGTCGCTTTCTTAATAGACAGTTTTTTTATGTGGGATTATATTAATTAACAAATTAGTTATCAGTTGAGTTATTCGTTTCCAAACCGGGCAACTTGGGCAACTTAAACTGGTCAACATAAGGAACGACTCGTCGCCGCCCTTTTCAGGAAAATAAAAGTTATCAGACCTGCCAGGTTTTCAAAACCTGGCAGGTCTTAAAGCCAAAATATTTATCTGAACATCTATAGGGGCGAACCTTTGTTATCGCCCTTTCATGTTACCAATCGGCATTTTTTCCGTATCAACGACTATCGCATTATCCACATCTGGAATAAAGGTATATAAAACATCCGGATATTCTACACTTTCTACCCGCAAAATACCATATTCATCTTGTGACAACACCAAATTTTCTAAATTTTTGTCTTCCAAAGAACGTTTGCTATCTTCTATTAAGGGGGTTCCGCCTCCACCCACACCAAAGTCCGTGCCCAAATTAGCGACTTGTGGTAATCCAACATTTGTTGAAGTTGAAGTGCCTGGTGTTGTACTCGTCGCACTCGTACTTGGCGACAGTTTTTGAAACGTCACTTTAGCACCGACTGGAGCCGTTAAAGCACCTGTTTCTACATCCAGTTGCCAATCTTTTGGAACTAGCTTTTCGGCATTTTGAGGCGTAATCTTCGCATCGTCAAAATTGACAAACAGTTTAGACACATCTTCGCTTGGCATGGCTTTAAATTCTTTCGCATCCAGCGCGTCTAAATGTTCAGGTGTCATTTCCGTGATAACTTCTGGCGACAATCCACCTATATTTTCAGATGTTAAGCCGTCCAAAGTTTCAACAGGCATTTGCTCAAACTGTTCCGTTGTCAAACCTTCAAGGGCTTCTTTGGGCAACTCGGCAATTTGTGCCGGTTCAAGGGCTGCAAAAGCTTCAGGTGGAATCAGTTTAATTTCTTCAGCACTTAAAGTGCCAAAAACGGCTGGTTCTAACTCACCGAGTGCCTCAGCATCCAAATTAGCAATGTCTTCCAGTTCTAAACCAAAGTCTGCCAGCGTGGGGGGTGTACTGGGCAGAATGACACCAGGTCCTAATACCACATCTTTGGGTAATCGCACCGTTGGACTGATGCGAACATTAGAAAGTACACTCCCCGGTAGAATTTTGGCTGCCGTTATCAGGGCTGGATTATCAGGATCACCGCTGATTTCTCCCCCTAATCTGCCCCCTTTCAGGACCATGCCCCCTGCCAGTTGCACATCTTTGATGACACCACCTACTTTACTATTATTCATCACTGTACCACTTAACGTTCCGCCACTGAGTTTGGCACCAACAAAGTTCACATCGGCAATGATGCCTTCATTGATAATTGTGCCCGTTAGCTTACCCCCGGTCAATGTCGCATCAGGACCAACAGTTGAGTTGGAAATCATGCCCTTGTTGTCAACATCGTCTTCAAAGGTTGCCTGAGCAACGCTGGCATTTTCTTTCACTTCTACTTCACCAGTAAAAGTTTGTTCACCAGCATGGCAGGCACTACTGACGGTGTTTCCCTGATTGGTACATTCAGTATTAACGCCACCTCCTAATGAATATGAGCCGGTTGGTGGAGGAGTTGGTGGAGTCGTCGTGTCAAGCGCAATACCGCCTGGATCAATAATAGAACCATCAACACCGGTATCGTCTCCCAACTCACCATCGCTGAGCGTCAAACTGGCTTTCACCACGCTTTGACCGTTAAGGGTATCAAGCCCGATGGTGACATTATTGAAAGTGTACCAATCGGCTGTGTTGGAATCACCCGGGGTGGTTGGTCCATATTTCCGATAGATAAAATTATCTAACTGATTGATATTATTATAAAAAACGGAAACAAGGGCAGAGGGATTGGTTGAACTATCTACTTCAAAACTCACTAAGCCGGCTGGAAATTCATAGTTACCCACTTCGCCTGGTTGGGATTCTACTGTCACAAGAGCAGCGCTGTTGAAGGGACAGCCGGTACATTTCAAGGTGATACCGTCAAGAAATGCGACATCATCCACACTCATCGTAAAGTTTTGTTCTACATTCAGCGTGCCATCACTCACTTGCAAGGTGATTGTGTGAAAACCGATTTCCGTATTGCTGGGTGTACCCGTTAAGAGGGCAGTCCCATTACCATTGTCAGTGAAATTCAACCAGGCTGGTTTTGTTGGCGCACTGATGACCAAACCATCACCTGTATCTATATCATGGGTGGTGATATTAGACTTGTCCGAAAATAAGCCTTGGACTAAAGGAAAAGGCTAAAAGCTAAAGTCGGCTAAAGCCGATTAACAAGCTAAACCAAGTGTTTAGTCACCTTCAGGTGACTTTAGCTTTTAGCATTTTCCTTTAGTCCAAGGCTTTGAATTTATTTTCGGACAAGTCTATTGTTTAAAATTAAGACTGAGATGTTATACTATTAAAATAACGGGGATTTTGAATTTGGGTATTTAAAATACACTTAGGAGAACTAAAATATGTTGAAATTTCCTTATGGCTTCAGTGATTTTTATCTACTGAGAACCGAAAACTTTTTTTATGTGGATCGAACTTCACATATTCGATTGATTGAAGAAATAGGGTATCAACTACTATTCCTGCGCCCTCGTCGCTTTGGTAAAAGTTTACTGTTATCAATGCTGGAAAATTACTATGATGTGGCAAAGGCAGAAGAATTTGATAAGTTGTTTGGAGATTTAGCGATTGGGCAAAATCCTACCCCGAAACATAATCAGTATTTTGTGATGAAGTGGGATTTTTCGATGATAGAATCGCAAGATGAGGTGAAAGGCTTTAGAAAGTCTTTACACGATCATCTGAATAATCAGATTAGGCGTTTTGCGGAACGTTATCAAGATTATTTTTCCTACACGATTAAAATTGATGAAGAAAATGCCATTTCTTCATTTGAATCCACCTTAATAGCGGTTCAGACAACGGGGTATAAACTTTACTTGTTAATTGATGAATACGATAACTTTGCCAATGAAGTCATGATGGGGCAGGGTGAAATCAAACCAAAGCGTTATAAAGCCCTGCTTTCGGCAGAAAGTTCACTCAAAAGTTTTTTCAGAACCGTGAAATCTGCTAGTAGTGGGCAAGGTTTGGAACGGGTTTTTATCACAGGCGCGTCTCCGATTTTGATGAATGATATGACGACGGCTTACAATGTGGCGAAAAACATTTATTTTGAACCGGAATTTAATGAATTGTGTGGCTTTAAAGAGTCGGAAATTGAAGCAGTTTTAACTCAAATTGGCAAAGAATGTGGGTTTGAGAAAGAGAAAATCAGTCAAGCACTGAGCCTGATACAAACTTTTTATAATAGCTATTGTTTTAGTGAGTTTACTTCTCAACAGGTTTATAATCCCACTTTGGCACTGTATTTTCTGGATTCGTTTCAAAAAAATTGTCGATATCCACGTCGGATGTTGGATAGTAATTTGAAAATGGATTTGAACAAACTCACTTATTTGTCTCGTTTGCCAAATGGGAGGGCAATTATTCAGCAGGCTTTGGAGGGCTCCCCGCCCTTGGTTCTTTCACTTTTGGCGGATCGTTTTGGGATTGATGAGATGTTGGAAGAGACTCAAAGTAACCAGTTTATTATCACGCTGCTTTATTATTTGGGCGTTTTAACTTTGGATGGGGAAACGGAACTGAGAGAATTACGTTTTAAAATTCCCAATTTGGTGGTGCGGAAACTTTATGTTGAACACCTGTTTAAAAGGCTGTTACCACAAGACACGGAACGCGAGACGACTCGTGTATTGGCTCGAAATTTTTACCAAAACGGCGATTTACAACCCATCTGTGATTTTATGACACAGCGTTATTTTAAGGTATTTGACAATCGTGATTATAAGACGGCAGATGAATTGACGATTAAAACGGCTTTTTTAACCGTTCTTTTTGATGATGTTTGGTATATCATGGATTCAGAAACGGTGTTAGATCGGCGATACGCTGATTTAACGATGATGCTTCGCCCAGACTGTCGCTATTTACCATTGCGTGATTTTCTCTTTGAATTCAAATACTTAAAGTTATCTGATGTCAAAAAAAGTGGTGCGGAACTCAAAGAATTGAGTCTTTTTGAATTGGAAAACTTAGAAGCGGTGAAGGAAAAATTAGCGGAATCGGAAGGGCAATTGCTGGATTATCAAATGCGCTTAGAATCAAAATATAGTGACGGGTTAAAATTGCAACTGATTAGTGTTGTTGCGGTGGGATTTGAGCGGGTGGTGTGGAAAAGGGTGTCGCGTGGTTTGGATTGAAAAAACTATGTAGGGCGAACCTGCGTGTTCGCCCTTTTGCCCTTTAAAATGTTAGGGCGAACCTTTGTTATCGCCCTTTCATGTTACCAAAGCGGATCACAAACCACTTCTCCAGGAGACATTTCCACACAAGTATCATCCAAAATAGGCTCAATAAAGGGGTCAAAAATAACCACTTCACGCGCACCCCGTCGCCCTTGTCTGGTATTATCCGTTTCTTCCAACGGTTCAATCGCAATGGTGTATCTTAGCGTACTATCATCATTAAGCACTACGCTTGCTTCAACCGGTTCTTCTTCTGATTCCAAAGTCGTTGTTACATTATAGTTAGGAAACACTCGATATTTCTGCCCTTTTTGCGACATATAAAAAGTGCCATCGGCGTTGAAAACGACTGAATCCACATCCTCAAGTTGAAGTGCTAACTCAGTAAACATGTCAGGGTCCAGCAAAGTGGGTAGGAAGGCTTGGGCTGTTCCATCAGGATAAGCTACCTTTAAGCGTGGTACTGGGTCTCTTCTTGTTGAGGAACGTGGTCCAGAAGGCACATCGTCACAAATAACAACCCCAGGACTCATTTCCACACAAGTGTCGCTTAAATCAGGTTCCACAAACGGGTCCATAATAACCACTTGTCTAGCCCCACCACGCCGTGCTTGAGTTGGTAGCTCGACTAATATATCACCTCGTTTTCCAACGACGACTTCACCTCCCCCTATAGATTGGCTGAGGGCAACTGGGTTTTGAGGGGCAGGAACCACCCGATATTGGATGCCTTCAGGGGTGGTAATGGTGTAAAATCCACCTGCACCGACTGATAAGCCGATAGGCATTTTTTCCGTATTAACGACTATCGCATTATCCGTGTCTGGAATAAAGGTATATAAAACATCAGGATCTTCTGTACTTTCCACCCGCAAAATACCATATTCATCTTGTGACAGCACCAAATCTTTCAAATCTTCTTCTTCCAAAGAATGTTTGGTATCTTCCATTAAAGGCGTTCCGTTTCCACCTACACCAAAGCCCGTACTCAAATTAGCGACTTGTGGTAATCCAACATTTGTTGAAGTTGAAGTGCCTGGTGTTGTACTAGTCGGCGAAAGTTTTTGAAACGTCACTTTGGCACCGATTGGAGCCGTTAAAGCACCGGTTTCTACATCCAGTTGCCAATCTTTTGGTACCAGTTTTTCGGCATTTTGAGGCGTAATCTTCGCATCATCAAAATTGACAAATAGTTTAGACACATCTTCGCTTGGCATGGCTTTAAATTCTTTCGCATCCAGCGCGTCTAAATGTTCAGGTGTCAATTCCGCGATAACTTCTGTCGACAATCCACCCATATTCTCAGACGTTAAGCCGTCCAAAGTTGCAATGGGCATTTGCTCAAATTGTTCCGTTGTCATGCCTTCAAGGGCTTCTTTTTGTATTTCGGCAATTTGTGCCGGTTCAAGGGCAGCAAAAGCTTCAGGTGGAATCAGTTTAATTTCTTCGGCACTTAAAGTGCCAAAAACGGCTGGTTCTAAATTACTGAGAGTTTCAGCATCCAAATTAGCAATGTCTTCCCGTTCTAAACCAAAGTCTGCCAGCGTAGGGGGTGTACTGGGCAAGATCACACCAGGTCCTAACACGACATTTTCTGGTAATTGCACCGTTGGACTGATGCGAACATTAGAAAGTACACTCCCCGGTAGAATTTTGGCATCGGTTATCAGGGCTGGATCATCAGGATCACCGCTGATTTCTCCCCCTAATCTACCCCCTTTCAGGACCATGCCTCCTGCCAGTTGCACATCTTTTATGACACCGCCTACTTTACTATTATTCACCACCGTACCACTTAAAGTCCCGCCACTGAGTTTGGCACCGACAAAGTTCACATCGGCGATGATGCCCTCATTGATAATTGTGCCCGTTAGCTTACCACCGGTCAATGTCGCATCGGGACCAATGGTTGAGTTGGAAATCATGCCCTTGTTATCAACATCGTCTTCAAAGGTTGCCTGAGCGACACTGGCATTTTCTTTCACTTCTACTTCACCAGTAAAAGTTTGCTCACCGGCATTGCAGGAACTACTGACGGTGTTTCCCTGACTAGTACATTGGGTGTTAACGCCACCTGATGAATAGGAGCCGGTTGGTGGAGGAGTCGGTGAAGAAGTCGCGTCACGCGCAATACCACCTGGATCAATAATAGAACCATCAACACCTGTATCGTCTCCCAACTGACCATCGCTGAGCGTCAAACTGGCTTTCACCACGCTTTGACCGTTAAGGGTATCAAGCCCGATGGTGACAGTATTGAATGTGTACCAATCGGCTGTGGTGGAATCGCCCGGCGTGGTTGGTCCGTATTTTCGATAGATAAAATTATCTAACTGATTGATATTGTTATAAAAAACGGAAACAACTGCGGATGGATTGCTTGAACTATCTACTTCAAAACTCACTAAACCTGCTGGAAATTCATAGTTACCAGCATCGCCGGGTTGAGATTCTACTGTCGCAAGAGCAGCGTTGTTGAAGGGACAGCCGGTACATTTCAAGGTGATACCGTCAAGAAATGCGACATCATCCACACTCATCGTAAAGTTTTGTTCTACATTCAGCGTGCCATCACTCACTTGCAAGGTGATTGTGTGAAAACCGATTTCCGCTTCAGTGGGTGTACCACTTAAAAGGGCAGTCCCATCACCGTTATCAGTGAAATTCAACCACGTTGGTTTGGTTAGTGCCGTTAGGGTTAATTGATCAGCAGTATTCACCGCTTTAGCTGTGATATCATAGTGATACAGGCTGTTTTTATCCACAGACGTGATTGGGGTGCTGCTGAACTTTAATGTATTCGTATTGACCGTGAGCGTAAAGCTTTGGTCAACATCCACCGTGCCATCATTCACACGCAAAGTGACATTATAGGTTCCTATTTCAGTGGGTGTACCATTTAAGGTAGCGGTACCATTGCCATTATCAGTGAAATTCAACCAAGCTGGTTTGGTTGGCGCACTGATAACCAGACTATCACCGGTATCTATATCATTGGTGATGATATTGTAGGTGTAGAGGGCATCTTTGTCAACGGAAATCACTGCTGTGCTGGTGAATGTTGGCGGATTATTCGCGGGAGGATTGCCAGAACAGGCTGGGGTTGTCGCACTTGCCGTCACGGCGCTGGAATCACCAATTGCATTGGTTGCTTTGACGGAATAATTGTAGGTGGTGCCACAGGTTAAACCGGTGTCGCTGTAACTGGTGACATTGGCGGCGGTGATAATAACTAAAGTGACATCCCGTTCTACCTTGAAACCGGTTTCATCAGCACTATTGTCAGTCCAAGAAAGATTGATTTGAGTTTGTGAAACAACGGTGGCATTGAGAAGGGTTGCTGCCGATGGTGCTGTGGGACAGGTTCCATCTTGTGTCGTTTTCCAATAATCTTTTTGGAAATAACTGGAAGAATGACCTTGTCTTACGTCAATGAAGTCAATAAAGCTTTGACTCGTCGGAATGGTGAGTAAGTTACAAGATAAATCCATGCCATAACTTAGATCACTCAGGTTTTCCAACTCTGATGGTATAGTCCCAGTCAGTTGATTTTTATTTAAATAAAACCAATCTAAATTAGTTAAATTGCCGATTTCGGGAATGGAACCGGTGAGTTGATTATTGCCTAAATTAAGCCCATCTAAATTAGCTAAATTGCCAATTTCTGCTGGAATTGAACCGGTGAGTTGATTACCATATAACAAGATATACCGTAAACTGGCTAAATTCCCAATTTCTGTTGGAATAGAACCCGTTAGTTGATTATTTCCCAAATGAAGTTCCACTAAATTCGTTAAATTACCAATTGCCGCAGGAATGGACCCCGTTAGTTGATTACCCTCTAAATTAAGCCAATCTAAATTCGTTAAATTCCAAATTTCCAGAGGAATTGAAGTCAGTTGGTTATCCCTTAAATTAAGAGACGATAAACTCGTTAAGTTAGCAATTGCCGCAGGAATTGAAGTCAGTTGATTATGATATAAATTAAGAGACGATAAATTTGTCAAGTTCCAAATTTCTGCCGGAAGGGTGCTCAGTTGATTATCACCTAAATTAAGACTGGTTAAACTCGTTAAGTTACCAATTGCCGCAGGAATTGAAGTCAGTTGATTATTCCATAATTCAAGAGACGATAAATTTGTCAAGTTCCAAATTTCTGCCGGAAGGGTGCTCAGTTGATTATTACCTAAATTAAGACTGGTTAAACTCGTTAAGTTAGCAATTGCCGCAGGAATTGAAGTCAGTTGATTATTCCATAATTCAAGAGACGATAAATTTGTCAAGTTCCAAATTTCTGCCGGAAGGGTGCTCAGTTGATTATTACCTAAATTAAGATCGCTTAAACTCGTTAAGTTACCAATTGCCGCAGGAATTGAAGTCAGTTGATTGCTAGATAAATCAATAGACGATAAATTTGTCAAGTTCCAAATTTCTGCCGGAAGGGTGCTCAGTTGATTATCACCTAAATTAAGACTGGTTAAACTCGTTAAGTTACCAATTGCCGCAGGAATTGAAGTCAGTTGATTATTCCATAAAGCAAGATACGATAAATTTGTCAAGTTCCCAATTTCTGCTGGAATTGAACCCGTTAGTTGCTCATGAAAATAAAGCTGAGAAACATGTCCACTATCACAAGTCACACCAGACCAAGTACAAGGCGTATCAGTTGCAAGCCAATCCGTAGTATTAGTCGTCCAATTAGCCCCATCACTACTATGATACAATGCTGCCAATGCCCTACATTCTATCTGTGGAATCTCAGTGACTGTCATACAAGCCGCACTGACTGTCACCGAAAAGCTTTGATCAACATTTGCCGTGCCGTCATTCACACGCAAAATCACATTATGTGTCCCGATTTCACTATCAGTCGGTGTGCCACTTAAAGTCGCTGTACCATCACCATTATCAGTTAAGCTTAACCACGTTGGTGTCGTTGGAGCGGTAATCGTTAAACTATTCCCTCCATTCACACCATGAGTGGTAATACTATAACTATAGAGGGTATCTTTATTAACGGAAGTGATAGCCGTGCTAGTAAATGTTGGCGCATTTGTGCCAAGTTCAACCTTACGGATGCGGTTGCCAAAAGTGTCAGCAATATACAAATTGCCACTACTATCAACGGCAACGCCCTCAGGACTGCTCAGTTGTGCATTGATCGCGGCACCGCCGTCGCCATTATCATAACTACCACTGTGATAATAACCACCAAAAGTACCCGTACCGGCTACTGTACTGATAATACCGCTTGTATCTACTTTACGGATGCGGTGGTTATATTGATCAGCAATATACAAATTGCCACTGCTATCGATGGCGACACTTGTAGGATAGGTAAGAGCGGCACTGGTCGCCGCACCGCCGTCACCATGATAACCAAAAGTCCCGATACCCGCGACCGTACTAATGACACCGTTTGTACCCACTTTACGGATACTATGATTCTCCGTGTCAGCAATATACAGATTACCACTGCTATCAACAGCAATACCATAAGGATAGTTAAGTGAGGCACTGATCGCCGCACCGCCATCGCCACTATTACCAGCAGTCCCACTACCCGCCACTGTACTTATAATACCATTCGTCGCCACCTTACGGATACGATGGTTGTACATATCAGCAATATACAGATTACCACTGCTATCAACAGCAACACCAGCCGGATAGCGCATCTTAGCACTAGTCGCCGCAGCACCATCACCACTATAACCATAGGTCCCGTCACCCGCGACCGTGTTAATGATACCGCTCTTATCCACTTTACGGATGCGGTGGTTATATTGATCAGCAATATACAAATTGCCACTACTATCGACAGCAATGTTAATGGGGTAGCTAAGTTGTGCATCGGTCGCAGCACCACCATCGCCACTATAACCATTTTCATAAGTACCAGCTACCGTACTTGCATTGCCATTGGTGTCCACTTTATGGACTTGATTCTCTCTGGAATTAGCAATATAGAAATTGCCACTACTATCGACGGCTACACCAGTCGGTTCGTAAAAGTGTATATTGTTAGTCGTCACCCCTTCACCCGCTACCGTGGTGATAATATCCGCCTGGACAGGTGAGATCAAACCCATCAATATCAAACTCAAAGCACCAACGTTTAACCAAGAACGGTAACGTCGGAAAGTTTTGAGAACCCATTGATATATAAAAATATCAAAAAATCGCATTAGTATTCTCCATTAATAATTAAAAAAAGGAAAGAAACAAGATAAGTTTGTATACTAGCATATTTATTTTTAGCGATACTTGAATCAGGTTTACCAGCTAATAATGATAAATTCAAGCTGCACACCCTTGTGGTTGCCCTGAATAGTTACCTCCTTTGTTCATAGGTGTTCTGGAGAATTTTAAGTACTTGATTTAACGTATATTTAATGTAGGGTGTATAAGTGATAACGTCATACACCAAAATGATAAAGGTGGATTTAGCGAAGCTTATCCACCCTACATTTTGTCTTTTTTAATTTGCATATAACCATGAGTTACATGGAAATCTGAAGAATCCCGAACACCTATGCTCCTTTGTTAGAACAAGAAATAAACAAGCAATTTCTATACCATCTATTTATGTCCTGGTTTGATTTAAGATTAACAATTAATAAATTCATAAATTGTTTAAAATTAAGACTGAGATGTTATACTATTAAAATAACTGGCGTTTTGAATTTGGCTATTTAAAATACACTTAGGAGAACTAAAATATGTTGAGATTTCCTTATGGCTTCTGTGATTTTTATCTACTGAGAACAGAAAACTTTTTTTATGTGGATCGAACTTCACATATTCGACTAATTGAAGAAATAGGGTATCAACTACTGTTCTTGCGCCCTCGTCGCTTTGGTAAAAGTTTGCTGTTATCAATGCTAGAGAATTACTATGATGTGGCAAAGACAGAAGAGTTTGATAAGTTGTTTGGGGACTTAGCGATTGGACAAAACCCAACTGAGAAACATAATCAGTATTTTGTGATGAAATGGGATTTTTCGATGGTGCGGATGTCTGGCAATCTGACTGAAATTGATCAAGCTTTACATGATTATATTAATGGTTGTATTGAGCAATTTCATATTTATTATCAAAATCGCTTAAACTATCAGCTTACCGTCGATAAAAACAATGCGATACGCTCATTCCAATCGGTTTTAGCGGCGGTTTCGCAAACGCCCTATCAGCTTTATCTGTTGATTGACGAATACGATAACTTTGCCAATGAAGTTTTGATGGGGCGAGGTGAAACCGATCCAAAGTATTATAATGCCCTGCTTTCGGCAGAAAGTTCACTCAAAAGTTTTTTTAGAACGGTGAAATCTGCTAGTAGTGGGCAAGGTTTGGAACGGGTTTTTATCACAGGCGCGTCTCCGATTTTGATGAATGATATGACGACGGCTTACAATGTGGCGAAAAACATTTATTTTGAACCGGAATTTAATGAATTGTGTGGCTTTAAAGAGTCGGAAATTGAAGCAGTTTTAACTCAAATTGGCAAAGAATGTGGGTTTGAGAAAGAGAAAATCAGTCAAGCACTGAGCCTGATACAAACTTTTTATAATAGCTATTGTTTTAGTGAGTTTACTTCTCAACAGGTTTATAATCCCACTTTGGCACTGTATTTTCTGGATTCGTTTCAAAAAAATTGTCGATATCCACGTCGGATGTTGGATAGTAATTTGAAAATGGATTTGAACAAACTCACTTATTTGTCTCGTTTGCCAAATGGGAGGGCAATTATTCAGCAGGCTTTGGAGGGCTCCCCGCCCTTGGTTCTTTCACTTTTGGCGGATCGTTTTGGGATTGATGAGATGTTGGAAGAGACTCAAAGTAACCAGTTTATTATCACGCTGCTTTATTATTTGGGCGTTTTAACTTTGGATGGGGAAACGGAACTGAGAGAATTACGTTTTAAAATTCCCAATTTGGTGGTGCGGAAACTTTATGTTGAACACCTGTTTAAAAGGCTGTTACCACAAGATACGGAACGCGAGACGACTCGTGTATTGGCTCGAAATTTTTACCAAAGCGGCGATTTACAAGCTATCTGCGATTTGATGACACAGCGTTATTTTAAGGTGTTTGACAATCGTGATTATAAAACGGCGGATGAATTGACGATTAAAACGGCTTTTTTAACCGTTCTTTTTGATGATGTTTGGTATATCATGGATTCAGAAACGGTGTTAGATCGGCGATATGCTGATTTAACGATGATACTTCGCCCAGACTGTCGCCATTTGCCATTGCGTGATTTTCTCTTTGAATTCAAATACTTAAAATTATCTGATGTCAAAAAAAGTGGTGCGGAACTCAAAGAATTGAGTCTTTTTGAATTGGAAGCCCTCGAACCGGTTAAGGAAAAATTATTTGAATCTAAAAAACAATTGCTAGATTATCAAATGCGCTTAGAATCAAAATATAGTGGCGGGTTAAAATTGCAACTGATTAGTGTTGTTGCGGTGGGATTTGAGCGGGTGGTGTGGAAAACGCTGTGAGAAATCCGATTTAAAAAAAAGGAGTGATGTTAAACTATTCAGATTCCCCAACTCAGACGGGATAGTCCCTGTCAGTTGCTATTAATATTTTTCAATTTGCGTAACTTGCCCTGCTTCAAAGTTTTTTTGTTTTCAATTTTTCTGGGATTAATCGTTTTCTGCCTTTTCAGAATCAGTAATCTCTATACGATGGCTATTATTACCGGTATGTCAGAGGGTATTATTTTGTATATTATTTTCCGTTATTAAAGCGACTCTATGCACATATCTTTAAATAAGTAGGTACGCAAAAATTTATTAACAATTAGCTTTGTATAGGATATTTAAATTATTAAAATCAACAACTTAAATAAAAATGTCCTGTACAAAGAACATTTAGTTAAAAAAGTCCCAAATTTATCCATTAGTAGTATATTTAAATAAATCAAGATATTTTCCATTGTAAAAATGGTAACTATTTGCAGAGTACTGAGTCGTTACCAAAAATGATGAATAAGGAGGCAATTATCATGCTCAATATCCACAGTGTGTTCAGTAAGATAAATCCGGTTTGGCTGCTGGTTCCACTGATGGGAATCTATGTAGTGGGTTGCACCCCTATTTATACCACTACAGTTCCTTCTACAATAGATACGACGGTTGGTGATAGAACGTATTATAATCGTGGTATGGGTTATACTCATTATATTCCTTTTTCCCAATTTATCTATCATGATGATGTGAGGAACAAAGCGGTGCTTCATAAGGGGAAAGTTCAATCTCGCACAACAAAGCGAAAAACTCAAAAGGTGCAAAAAGCGCAAATTCGTCGTGCGTATAATCGAAAATCGGCTACACCGCCACCTCAATCAACACCTAAATCGGTGCTACCACCGATTAGCAATGCACCCTCATCGGTAAACAGGAAAGTGGTACCATATCAGGCATCACTACAACCGGCTAGAAATGCGCAACAGGATAGAAAAATAGCACCACGACGAGCCGAACCTAGAAGGGCGGTTAAAAGAACACCACGTCATACTGAAAATAGAAAGGAGAGTCAACCTGCTAAAAGGTCCGCTAAGAGGCGGCAAGCTCAAAGACGGAATTGAGATATGCGACTTAAGGAGGGCGAACACGCAGGTTCGCCCTACAATCCAAAAATACGCGGTGTTTTGTAGGGGCAGACCTGCGTGTCTGCCCTCGTGTCTACTCTAAAAAAATGAATTTGTGAGCGTGCAAAGTTATCGCCGCTGTAAAATATTCGTTTTTGGTTCTTCGCTGGCTTCTGTAAAAGCGTTTGGTGCCAGCATTGGAGCTAAATGCTTTTGAGGCGTTGGTGGTGTAGAGATATTATCAGTCTCTGTTGCAACACTCATTTTTTTCGAGTCCACTGAAGATGAACTGTGAGCATGAGAGGCTATGCGAGTGGTGGTTTTATCCGGTTGTGATGCAATAGGCGAGACAGGGGTAGCCGGTAGATCAGTATTATCTATAAATAACTCGCTTTCTGTTCCGACAATGTCAAGATAAGTACCGTCAGGTGCAACCAGTGCCACGATGGTATCGCCATTAACCGCAGCTACGTATTCTACGGCACCTTCTAGTATGCCATCTATCAAGAAATTGGACTCTTCATCTATCCACACATTTTCATATAGGGTGTTGCCAAAATTCATGTAACTGGTATCAACTTCAAACCGGACTTGATCACCATTGGCATCGGCTACCCATTCTCCGTTTGCGCTGCCTTCCCATTCAATATATTCAGTATCAGCAGCAACCACTTCAGAGTTGACCGCCGGCGTGGCGATTTGTTCATAATCGTCATCGTCATCATTACAAGTTACGATAACAGTTGAAAATAAGAGCAATAACAAAAGTTTATACATTTTCATGATAATCTGAGCGTACTTGAAATCTGTTTCACAGATTTGATTGCAGTAAGGTATAAACACTACCGCCTTTTTCTTAACATTTGTTTGGTATCTGCACCAACCGGTAAGCGGTAATCATAAGAACTTAAAATCACACTATCTTCGGTGCGAACTAATTTAGCCGTTACATAAACTATCTCTTTGCTGGCACCATAGGTACCCACGACGACGGCATAAGCGTCATGTTGGAGACTGATTTCACGCAATTCTCTTGATAAGAGTAACTCACCAGTTTGTTTTTGAACAAAGACAGTGCTAGTACGCAATTTCATTTCAATGACTTTATAACCTCTTTGTGCAATACGTGAGCCAATTTGTTCGGCTACCATTCGCCCAAAGGTAGAGGATTGTTGTAAGTTATCAATGTTGACAAAACTAGCTACTAAAATAGGTTGTCTGCTATAGACACCGTTTTGCCTGGGTTTTAAGTTATGAATATCTTTGATCCCTTTTAAAAGGTAATCTGCTGCAACATAACTGCTTTTGACGAGATCTTTATCTTTTACAGCGTAGCTACATCCTGCCATTAGTATACAGAGCAAACTTGTATAAAATAAAGTCAGCGTTGATTTTCTCATTGATTGACTACCTGATAGGTTTTGTTAGGGTTTTCATAGTGATCATAATCACCATCATTGACATAGTACATACGAGAATCTCCAAAAATGTATTGTTGACCCATGGTAACAGCGGTGGTGATAACGATTTCAGTATTAGTTTCACCAGGTAAATAATATTCAACAATGGAATTGAGATCGCCAGCCAAAAGAAAGGGAATGGCAGACAATTCTGGGTATGCCCAATGGCGTATGGCTTGATCAACCATCCAAACACTGGCTCCTAACGCCGTTAATATGCCAGGAGGCGGATAAGTCAGGCGGCGATCTTTATGCTGAATGACCTGGACATGGTACTCAATAACCAGGTTATCACCAAACTGAGCATTGCTATCCATAACAATCAAGCCTTGTTGAACCAGTCTACTGGTTAGCAAATTAAAAAAGGCTTTAGTAAAAGGAATTTTTTCCTGTTTTTCAGTTAACTTGATAAATAAAGGAGGTTTGACAACGGCATTAGGAAAACTAATGTCTATTGTTTTTTTCAGTCGATCTGCTAAATCTTTAGCCAAAACATCCCAATGGTGTGCAGACTGCATTTTTCGTTGCGCCGTAATTGGGTAAGCGGCAGCAACGGGTATTGGTCTATAAGCACAACCTGTTAAAATGAGCAGGATGAATGTTGCGACTAGCAAGGATTCTTTCATAAAAGGTCCTCAAGCTTAAATTGATACTAAATATGTAGGTACGAACCCGTTCAAGAAATCAGATTTTTGAAAAAATCGGATTTCTACTAAAAATAACCAAAAAATACTATTTTGGAAACTCATCGAACATGATCATTAAACCGTCAGTTGAGCGGTTAATAAATTACCCCCATTTGCCTGAACTTGCCCAACAATTGAGCGAACATTATCATAGCCAATGTGTCACTTTGGATGATTTAAAAACCATTGGTTTAACATTGTGGCAATTTTTGAATATAGGTGCAACCTTAATACCATCTGCATTGGTAATTGAATGTCATACTGATGCTTTGTTCAGTTTACCCTGGGAGTGTTTATATCATCCGGAACGGGGTTTTTTGGGCAAACATCCTGATTATACACTATCGCGCCGTATGCCAGTTAATTATAAAGTGGAACCGCTACCCACTGGTCCCCTTAATATATTGTTATGGACAGCACAGCCCGAAAAAATGACTCACCAAAGTGTACGCTTAGATATTGAATTGGAACAACAGGCTGTATTGACCGCCCTGGCACCTTTTATAACCGCCGGGTGGGTACGTTTTTATGCACCGAGTGAGGGTAGTTTTAGTCGATTTGTAGAATTATTACAAAGTGAGCCTTGGACGGTGGTTATATTGAATGGGCATGGTGTCGTTTTGGAACAATCTGCGTTTTTTGTATTTGAAGATGAAGAGGGAGGTGAGGAGTTTATTTCCGCCTGGACCTTAGCGCAAGTTTTTAAGGATAGTCATGTGCAATGTGTGGTAGTAGCAGCTTGTCAATCCGCTCAAGTATTGGGAACTCAAACTAATCTAGTCATACCTATTATACAAGCTGGGGTGCCTCATGTTATTGGGATGCGTGAACCATTAATAGATAGAGCCGGTAGTGTATTTGTGCAAACACTGTGTGTGGCTCTGGCGAAACGAAAACGGGTTGATGTGGCAGTACAACAAGCTCGTGCTGCTATGACGCAATTATTAGCACCTAATGAGGTATGGCGTGATGAAATGGTCGAGCCGAGCGTAGGGCAATGGTGTTTACCGATATTATTGAGTCATGAGCCAACCCAAGCTTTATTAAATTGGCATTTTTGCCCTCAGCCAAGTTTACCTGGTCCGGTTGGAAGCAAAATAGCTTTACCCAAGGTATTTATTGGTCGCCGTAGGGAATTATGTTTGTTAGGCAAAGCATTACGCACTGGAACAATACGGCAACTCGTTATTCATGGAACAGGTGGATTAGGTAAAACGGCATTAGCAGGACAGTTAGCAATAACAATGGCACAAGAAGGCTATCAAGTATTTGCCTATCAGGTAGGGGGAAAAATGGGTTTTATCCCAACACTAGCACAAGCATTAGCATTACCTCATATCAATTGTTTAGAAACACTATTAAAAAAATGGGTTGCTGGACGCTGGTTATTATGGTTAGATAATTTGGAACGGATTCAAAATCCGTCTGATGTTATTGATAATTCTATCCAAAGTAGCCTTAATATTTTGCATCAATGGAAAGCGATTGATTTGCGAATTTTGATAACGACGCGTTGTACCCATTTTGATGCGACGATATCTTTTTATAATTATCATCTTAAACGTTCTTCCTTCAATGATTTTTCACGCTATCTCCAACATTTAGGTAGCCCTTATCAATTTCCACAAACTTTGAAAATCTATCAAGCCCTTGGTGGAAATTTCCAGGGTGTACAACTATTAGAAAGTATGCCCTTTGATATACATGGTTTAGTCAAACAATTAGCGATTGTTCGTCGCTATTTGCGGGCTTACTTATAATGGTTAATAGACATTAAACGGATTTTAATGTAACTAATTAAGAATAAAATGATGATTATTTCCAATAATGTTTTATAATTAAAATTAATTATGTAAATAAACAAAAGTATTTTAATTTTTCTAAAAATACTATTTTTTGAAGAAATAATATTTTTCATTCTTCAATAGGAGAATAGTGATGCGAAATCTCTCTTATTACCAATCTGTTTTTGGCGTAATGTTATTATCTTATGTTATCTCAGGTTGTGCCACGCCCCCTACACACAACCCGGATCCTTTTGAAAACTTCAATCGCGGTGTTTTCGCTTTTAATGAAGGGGTTGACCAAATTGTGGTTAAACCCGTTGCTGAAACCTATAAGGGTATCGTGCCTGATCCGGTTGACAGAGGGGTGACAAATTTTTTCAGCAATCTTGACGATATTGTTGTGATTGCTAATGATTTGCTCCAATTTAAGTTTAAACAAGCCGCTTCAGATAGTGGGCGGTTTTTTATAAATTCAACCGTAGGCTTACTGGGTTTTATTGATGTGGGTACTGAACTGGGTTTATCCAAACACAATGAAGATTTTGGTCAAACCCTGGGCTATTGGGGAATTAAAAGTGGTCCCTACCTGGTTTTGCCCTTTTTAGGTTTCAGTTCAACCCGTGATGTTGTGGGATTGGGGACTGATCTTTTACTTGAGCCGACTTTTTACTATGCGACTTCAATTACGAGTAGTACAGGTCAAGCCATTCTTGCAGGTGAAGCCATAAAAGGGGTTGATACGCGTGCTGATGCGTTAGAGCTTGATGCTCTTATTCAAACGGCTGCTTTAGATAAATATTCATACATCCGTGATGCGTATTTAGCTAGACGTGAATATTTGGTTTATGATGGCAATCCTCCACTTGAAGATGATGATGATGAAGAAGATGAAGAAGAAGATGATCTGTTTAATGATGAGGAGGAAGATGAGTTAGTGAGTGAAGATGATGATGAAGATGAGTTAGTAGGAAATGATGATGAAATAACAAGTGAAAATGACACGACTTCCCTGAATACGAAACGTAATCCACTTCATGATAAGGAATAAGATAATTTATAAAGCGTTAATTCAAAGTAGGGGCAAATGCCCCTATAAAAATCCGAAAATTTGACCATCTGGAGTATATTTTGTTAAAATATTTTAATGCTAATAGAAAAACCTGATTTGCAATCACTGAAAACTCAAATTGATGCACTTATCCACATCAGCAAACAATTAGCTGATGAAAATCAAGTTTTGCGTGAAAGCGAAGCAAACTTAATTTCTGAACGCGCCACTTTGCAGGAAAAAAACGCCCTAGCTCGTACACATATTGAAACAATGATTGCTCGGCTTAAATCAATGGAAGTAAGCTCATGAATCTTGGTAAATCTATACCTGTTAATTTACATATTCTTGGAAAAGATTATGTCGTCGCTTGCCCGGAAGAAGAACGCGATACTCTGATGGATTCAGCACAGTATTTTAATGAAAAAGTTCAAGAAGTACGCGAAGGTGGTAAAGTAGTGAGTACGGAACGTATAGTAGTGGTAAGTGCTTTAAATATTATTCACGAATATTTACAATATCAACAGCAACAAGAAAATGATAGACTTATGTTCGGTGATGAAATTGGAGAGATGGAAAAAAAAATAAAGCTTGCTTTATCAGAAATAAAGTAATATAATAATACCTCGAATATATTTTTTTTGGCATCCCCTCTTGTATTGTGAGCAGGATAGACTCTTGAACCTAATCTATCTTTTATGGGACGGAGTGTAGTAGATGTTGTGAGCAAGGCCGCCATTTTTTATCAGCAGCGGCAAGCCTAATGCATCTCTCCGATGGTCCCGACTTGGCTATAGCGGTTCAAGGCAGACGCTTTTACAATACCCGTAGGGGATGCCGCCCCTACATTCCTAGCCAAAAGTTATTTTTGCTTGTAAGTTAGTGCGTGAATCAGCATGAGCTAAGGCTTCTTCTAATGTAATCACCCCCTCCTTGTGTAAATTAAATAGCGCAGTATCAAATGACTGTGTCCCTTCTGCCCCTGTACTTTCCATTGCCTCTTTTATTTCATCTATTTTGCCCTTGAGAATTAAATCCGCAATGTAGGGAGTATTGATCATCACTTCCACTGCCGCTGTCCGTTTATTATTCACAGTTACCACTAGGCGTTGTGAAATGATAGCAACCAGATTTAAGGATAAATCCATAAATAACTGTCTATGCTGCTCAATTGAAAACATGTTAATGACGCGCTGCATGGCTTGGTAGGCATTATTAGCATGTAAGGTAGAAATAGCTAAATGTCCGGAATTAGATAATTCCATGGTAGCACTCATTGTTTCTCGATCACGGATTTCGCCAATTAAAATGACATCAGGGGATTCACGCATCGCACTTTTTAAGGCTTGTACGTATGAATGGGTATCGACTTCTAATTCCCTTTGATTGACCAAGGATTTTTTATGGGGGTGTACAAATTCTATTGGATCCTCAATTGTTAAAATATGTCCCGCTTGATTTTCATTACGAGAATCAATCATCGCTGCCAGGGTAGTTGATTTACCAGAATTAGTTGCTCCCACCATTAAAAGCAATCCACGCTTAGACATAATTAAATCTTTAAGTATTGGAGGTAGTCCCAAATCTAGCAAAGTGGGTACTTTAGATTTGACATAGCGCATGACTATAGACACTTTTTCCTGCTGCCTAAACACATTTACCCGAAAACGTGCTTTGACTTCAGGCAGGCTGACAGCAAAGTCGAGTTCCAGTTTCTTACTAAAAACAACTTTCTGCATTTCACTCATTATATTATGTGCGACAGCTTGAGTCATTTCAGACGTAAGAATGGTTTTTCCGACGATAAGCACTTTACCTGCTACTTTAATACGTACTTGGGAACCGACTGAAAAGTAGATGTCAGAGGCATCTTTTTCAATCATTAATTTTAGATATGGTGTAATATCCATTATTTTGTAATCTATTGGGAATTTGGAATTGGGAATTTGGAATTGGGGATGAATATTTGATGTTCTTAATTTCGGCTTTTTAAACGTGACTTTGGGGTGACTTTGTCTTGCAAAAGCCGTAGCAGCAAAAGCCCTAAAGAGATACACTAAAGAAATACTATTTTTTGAAAAATAGTATTTCTTACACAGCTTTTTTACATATTTTGAGTACGTTCAGTATAGAACGATCAAACAAAATTTTTCAATTTATCATTCCACATTTCACTGTGCTTGAGAAACCATATAAGTCACTGCTGCTTTAACATCTTCATCTGGCAATTGCATTTGTGCACCTTTGGCTGGCATTACCCCCGTTTCACCTTGAAATCCTTGTAAAGCATGTAAAAAGAGAGTTTCCATCCCTTTTGCAATCCTGGGTGCCCAAATCGCTTGCTCGCCAAGCTTGGGTGCCCCAGCAATACCCATTCCGTGACAGGCAAAACAAGCCGTATTATAAACTTGTTCCCCTTTTGCCTCAGGGCTAGTTGATTCAGCTGTTTCCGTCGGTGAAGCTGGAGATTCAGATTGGGAAGCATCAATCTCGGGAGCCTGTGCAACCTGAATTGCCCCCTCAACTTTAACTTGACCAACCGGTTTTACCCGTTCATAAACGAGACTGGCTGATTCTACACCTTCCTGAACACCCAATTTAGAAATCAATAATACTGCAATAATGAATACTATGATTATCCCAAAGCCGGTAAGCAAGCCAATGGCTAAATTCCTAGTTGGTATCGTATTTTGTTGACTCACAATGGTCTCCTATGTTTTTTAAATGGTTAATGGTTAGGAATGAAAATTAAATAAAACCTCGAATACTAAACTTGCCAGGTTTTTTAAACCTGGCAGGTTTGGCTTGAAAGTTATAGTATCAAAAACGTGTTGTTAATGTTATTGGAACAATGCATTCGCATCTGGTGGGCTGACCGCATCTACCATATAGGTGACAGCGGCTTTGACTTCTTCATCTAACAAGTTACCTTGTCCACCCCTGGGTGGCATTATCCCCATTTCGCCCCGAAATCCTTGTAATGCGTTTATGAATAAGGTATCCATCCCTTTTGCAATACGAGGTGCCCAACTGCTTTGCTCGCCTAATTTCGGGGCACCAACAATGCCCATCGCATGACAAGAAGTACAAACACGCTTATAAATTTGTTCACCAGTCATCGTATGACAAGCCGAACAAACTTGCACTTGTTCTTCAAGTTCCAACTCTTCAGTATGTACCATTTGAGGTATTGTTATCTTGTCAATTTTAGGAGCATTGATGGCTGCTATTGAAGGCGTTGCCTTTTCATGAGCAATAGTAGGCTCCGCCATCGGAGTCGTTTTTTCAGGAACAACGGTAGGTACAGTTTCAGCTTTTTCCGACTCTTCTATTGATACCGCCACCAGGTCCGGAGGTGATGCTGGAGATTCAGGTGCTGATTGGGAAGCATCAGGCGACGCAACCTGTTCAACTTTAACCTGTCCAATCGGTTTTAGCAATTCACCAACAGGATTGGTTGAATCTTCACTTTCATGAAGCCCCAATTTAGAGATCAACAATATTGCAACAATGAACACTATGATTACCCCAAAGCCAGTAATGATACCAATGGCTAAGTTCTTAGTTGGTATTGTATTTTGTTGGCTCACAAGTAGTATCCTTTGTTTTAATTATAGGGGCAATCCTTTATGATTGCCCTTATGTTATTTCTTGATTTGAATCAATTCATTCAATGACTCCACAGCCATTGATACCAGTGCTGATGGCACTGTTGAATAGCTGGTTTAGGAATCACCTACGGTCGGTACAGCTTCAACGGTTTCCGACTCTTCTATTGATACAGGTGCCTGGGTAGTTGGTTCAGGAATCACTGCAGGAACGATTTCAGCTTTTTCCGGCTTATCGACAGGAACAACGGTCGGTACAACTTCAAGGGTTTCCGACTCTTCTATTGATACAGGTGCCTGGGTAGTTGGTTCAGGAATCCCAGCAGGAACGATTTCAGCTTTTTCCGGCTTATCGACAGGAACAACGGTCGGTACA
>Ga0190283_1000255_pt1 | contig 29026 bp, 51 predicted proteins | sample 48691801_MG_FD_161669 | JGI IMG/M metagenome (GOLD analysis project Ga0190283, IMG submission 161669) | Hydrothermal vent microbial mat bacterial communities from Southern Trench, Guaymas Basin, Mexico - 4869-18-0-1_MG | ecosystem: Environmental > Aquatic > Marine > Hydrothermal vents >...
CCTTGTCGGTGGTGTCCTTGTCGGTGGTGTCCTTGTCGGTGGTGTCAATGGCGGCGGAACTGTGCTGACTCTGTCTGGAAGTCTCCCCTGTAGCCTACCAGCAGGACGGGTCATCGTGCCCTTTGGTAAATACATGCCTCTGATACGATCTCCATACAATATTGTGCGGCGTCTGTTCTGCAATTCACCAACTCTTCTATAATCTAAGTCCGTTGCCGCCTTTTCGATCTCTTTATCAATTCTTATGAGTTCTGATTTTTGTTTTGCGGTTAGTTTAGGTTTTGTAAGTGTTTCTATACCTTTCTTGATGGGATAAAGTAATTCTGGAATGTCGATAATAGGCGGTTTTGTAGACGCCGCAGTAGGTGTCGGGGATACTTTCAACACTTCCATCCAACGACCAGTATATGGATCGTGCACAAAATGTGTGCCTTTTGTTATTCCAAAGCGCGCATATAATTGCGATCTCACAGAAGTCATCGGGTATAACTCAGATCCAGCTCGCATTGTGAACTCAGCTTCAGGGATTCCTTTCCACTCGTAACCCCATGTGGGTTTTGGGCTCGGAAATACTGTGCCCACCGGGGTATCGAAGTATTCACGGATGGATTCTTTCTGGAGTTCGCGCTCAAGTCTGCGTAATTCTTTTATTTGTTCCTTCGTAATCGTTCCCTTTTTCTCACTCGCCCGAAGAGATTCGCGCCGCATTGCTTTTTCGATTATTGTAGCAGAGGGTCTGACCGGAGTTTCCTCTACCATGAGGAATGCTCCAGGTTCTTCTGTTATCCACACACGTTCACCGGTTGCTTTCCCGTATTCATCCGCAACCAATTTGTCTATTTTACGCATGGTATCATACAATTCGGCTTCTGTTTTCATACGTTTTGGGCTAATATCTGCTGTTGTTGACTTTTCAAGTTCAGCAAGTTCCCGTTGTAATGCCCCGCGTTTTGATATAAGCGATTTTAGTTCACCCGATGCTTTCACATCTTTTAATCCGCTCGCCAACCGCTGCTGCTGTGTTAGCTGCCCGGTCATCAACTGCTCAAGGGTGGATGACCGTACTTCATTTGTTGCAGCGCCTTTGCCGATACGTATAATGGTTTCGGGTGTCGCGAACGTAGTGTATGGAGTTCCGGGCTCAGATAGGAACAACGATGATTCAACTCCACGCGTTCCGCGTACCGCTGCCGCCTCTGGATGTACAGGCATTTTTCCTCGATCAACTATGGATTTAAGAAATTGCATCGAAGTGCCGTGAAAAAACTTCTGTTGTTCTGCATATATTCTTGGATCATACATCTCTGACATCTTTGCTTCTGGTGTTGGATGGGGGGATTCTCCTTTCAATCTGCCCCAAAAGCTCGGTCGCCCTGTGAAGGGTTTCACTCCTTGTGCTTTGCCAAGATAGTAGGGGCTTACTTTTGGCAGTTCGCTAGCTCCTTCTGCTATTGCGCCCATTCCGACAAATTCACCTGCTGTTTTGAATGGGTGTTTTGTGAAACCTGTCCACGCGCTATGCCCCATCTCATATAACCCGTATGCTGCTGCTGCCGGAAGTACACGCGGATGTTTGGCGAGGGTCTCCACGCCCCCAGGTACCATGCCAGCCATCTCGACCATCGTAGCTGGTGCGCCGAACGCCACCCCTGCTGCGAACTCTTTTACCGGAGTGGGTATCCGGACGCCTGCCCTCTCTTCCACATGAGAAACACGCTCCATAACGGGGCGCTCAAAACCTCGAATAACACGCGCCACCCGTGATGTTGCTGTATGCATACGCATCGACAGATCAGACATCCGCCGAGTTTGTGCCTGGTGGGTTGCGAGGAATTGCTTCGCGCCCTCCGCAACACGTTCCCTGCGCACAGTGGCTGGCAGCGCAACATATTCTCTAACTTCACGTATCCGAGATGTAACCGGTCTTGTTGCCCGCGTGATTTCTCTGCGTGCCGCCGCTCTCCGCCTCGCTGCCCGTACCCGCGATGGGTGTATCGGTGCTCTGTGTATAACTGACCTCGCTGCGCGAGTGACACGTCGTATAGACGGAGTTACCGCCCGCCTAACTGCCGCTCTCCGCCTCGCTGCCCGTACCCGCGATGGGTGTATCGGTGCTCTGTGTATGACGGCTCTTGCTGCACTTGTAACGCGTCGGAATATATCACCAAAGAAGCCGTCCCGTGTGGGGTCGAAAGGATCACAGTCGAACGCGTCAGGTATCCTGTCATAATCAGTATCACGTAATTGCATCAGTCTTTCGAGGCGTATCTTGTCAAACTTTTCTTTTGCTTTTTGGGTCATTGTGATGCTTCATTAATCGCTATATGCCTGCCTACGGATTGCCCTTACGATTGCAAACACGAAGGGAACTGCAACGAACAGAAACGTGATATAGTGCCAGATGTTCGTACAGTCATTTGTTTTCGTGACGAGCTGATCAGTGAACATGCCCGGATCGTCCGTATGCAGATCGGTAACGAGAGCATGGAACTCATCCACGACCGGAGCCATGGATATCCATGCCATGCCGAGAATGATTATCGTGACGACAGCCAGCGAGACACCATACGCAATTCCAGAGTTATCATCGATCATATTCCGAGTACCCCTGTCTTTTGATTGCACGCATGATGAAGTATATTGCTGCGGTTGCTATGCTTATAATCGGTAAAAGAGCGAACAGTGTTATGCTTATGTCAGTACGGTCTCCCATCGTTGCGAAACGGGTGGTGGCTGCAGGATCGATCGCTTTCAATTGATCCGGAAGGGTCGCCAAGAGTGGTAAAAAAACGAGATAGATTACCATCGCTAACAATACAGTGATGATGAGATACATTCCGCCTTCGATGATGGCGCGGTCATCAGGGATTATACCAAGCATTGGAAATGTTTTTGTGAGACATCGTATAAAAATCTATCCACAAAAAAGTAAATACGCTGTCCATCACAGCGGCTCTCGCAACACAAACTTAATCCCGCGTTCGAGTAGCCATATTTTAGCCCCGCCACGCGGTTGCTTCCAGTATCTCGCGAACTCCGCTCCGTACCATTTCTGGATTACTCGCGTAACGCCAGTACGGTGATCGATGAGAAACACTTCTGCAACTTTCGCGCGGACTTCTTCATGCGGAATTGCAGTGTCCTTACTGACAGCTCCCTGATCATACATCCATTTCAACACCTCGCGGTATTTCGCAATGTCGGCAGAACGGGTGTGGAGCGCAGCAACGTACTCCTTTTCTGCTATCTTGATGCCTTTGGTAGTTGTTTGTTTGGCTTCTTCGTCCTTATGCATTTTTTTCACCCGCTGGAGGAACTCCGTGCGCATGGCGATATAATCCCTCCACAGTGCTGCGGGAGGATGGCTTATATCAATTGCAACGATACGCCCTCCTGTTGCATACCGCCAGTACTGCCAGCGGGTAGTGCCATCAAATACATCCGTGCGCTTCTTCCGCAGTATGATCCGAGACGCCAGACCATGCCCGCGAGTGTCTTCATCCGATAATTTATTCCCGGGATCCGCCAGCAGTCCGAAACCAGCCCGCAGTCGTTTCTCGCCGCGCTCAAGCTCGAGAGATGTAGCGATTGTAATGATGCCGTCCGTGCGATTTAGCTGCATGATGTCAGCGAGATCGTGCGCTTCTTTCTTCTGCCATCTGCGAGAAGAGCCGCCTTCTTGTGTTCCCAGATCGTCAAAAACAAGCACAGTGCCAGGTGGTAAACGAGAGGTGAGCAGCCCGATAAACTTATCGACCGTGAAGCACACATGGTCGAGCGTGAAATGCGGGTCAAGCAATCGCGCAAGGCTTATCGCAACAGTGGATTTGCCAGCCCCGCGTTTTTGTGCTATGAAGATATCCCATGATTCGTTTCGCAGTACAACATCGTTCCGTATCTGCGCAAATAAATTAAGGGTTTTCTTGATGCCGAAATCGGATGCAAAAGTGGGGTTGTAAGACATTACATAACACTTCCTAAATTATTCATCATCCGATTCGTCATCCATCGCCATATCTTGGCGTAGTTCTTCAATAGAGTGTGGAGCATCATCTGAATATACTTTGACTACGACATCCGGACGCGGCATGACCCCCGCCCGCGTCAGCAACCTGATCAGTTCCGAGTGATGGAGCTGATACATCTTGACAATATCGTCTTTATATTCTTTCTGAATCTTGATGTACTGCTCCCGAAACTCCCGATCTTCTAAAATAAGGAAGGGAGGAAGCATATTGTAAAAATATTCGATTGCATGAGTGGTTGATGCTGTACGGAACAGTGCAGAAATGTTGGCGTAGAACTGGTGGTACAGTTGGGCGAGATTCACAGTGTTTGCGAACTTCACAGCATCCTGACTGATGTCCAGCCCTGCATCGAGATCGTTTTGGGATTCGTCCGGATTCATGTTACTGATCAGAATTATCTTCCATCAACGCCTCTGTGTTTCTGACCGAGAAATCACATACCTCATCCTCATAGAACTCCTCTCTATCAAATGATGCGTATTCTTTTTCGTGGAATTCCATCGGGAATACAATCGGCTGTCGGAGATTAGTGTCCTTGATGCCGAGAGCGTACAGTTCGGCATCGATCAAGCGCTTGTAGTGTGTGATGTCAGCCATGAACTTGTCGATACCCTGAGCCAATGGCTTCGGGTTGTCGAGCCACTTTTCTGCGTGTTCAACAAGATTACGGGAAAGAAGTTCTCGCGCCAATCCGAACAACCGATCAAAGTGCTCATAAGCAGCTATATACACCAGCGCAGAGGATGGTTTTGTGTTGTGCTGGAATCTCTGCGATGCTCTTGCTTTACTGATTGCATCGTTGAGATTCATGAGCTGCCCTTTAATCTCACTGAGTAGATCAGAGCGAGTTAATTTGAAATCTGGCTGTGATTGTGCTTCGTCTGCCATGTTCATCCCGCTAGAATCTTATACGCAATTGCAAATCCGATGATCAAGAATACGAACAGGAATACTGTCATCGTGTAGTCCTTCTTCTCGACCAATCCTGCCGCCTCTACGGCTCTTTCGTTCGCAATCCCGCAGTACTCATCAAGCCCTCGAGCGGTCTCCGCCTGCACTGCGAAGATGAAGTCCTGCACAGTCTGAAATACGAACTGCCCGTCACGGATCACCATGTTCCGCAACTCGTCCCGGATCCTGCGGATCGTGTTATAACCATCAGACATCCGGAAGAGCGTGCCATCAACTTCAAATGTTTCATCGTCCCCTGAACATGGCTCGTCTTCCTGCACTTCCACCGGTGGATATCGCTCAAGCAACTCCTGATCATCTGCGACAAGAATCGAATCAATGATAGATTCAGTCGGCTCGATGCCGTGTTTTTTAAGCACATAATTGAAATCCCTGCAAGCCGCCGCTACTTTTGCCAGTACTGCTGTGCCTGCTTTGGAATAGTAGTGGATGTGTCGGCGAGTTCCCAGATGTTCCACAAGGTTGGGGTCGGGGAGGAGTTTCACGCCCATGTTCTTGATCTCATACATATTGCCGTCATGGTCTTTTCCTTCTCTATCTGGAGCATATAACCGCGTCTGCCCAAGCGTTGTGTGTAACTGCACGACCGGTCGGTTCAATATTGACGCTTTCAGTAATGTCGGCGCCTCCGGTATCTTTGCCTTGATCGCCACGATGAGCCCAACCAGGAGGAAAACCAGGACGACCACTACTATCACTAATCCCTGAAACCAGTATGCGGGAATTGTTACCATTGCCATGATATCACCGTTTTCCTATCAATCGAGAAATGCCACTCGTTGGTGCGGAGGGCTTCTTGTGTTCGTATGTAGATGTTAGTTCTGCTCTCTGGGTCTGTTGTGTGACGCGCTCGAATCCGCCATACGACCGAGTCAGTTTTGCGCCCTTTAGGTGATTCTCCATCGCGCTTAAGAAGGATATAAATGTGCTATTATAATCGATCCTGCGCAACCCCACCTTTGCGTTTGCCGCATCCATCCGATAGTCGTTCAAGATTGAACGGAACTGCCGATCGTCTTTGATGTTGGTTACAACATATTCTGCCGGATTGATATATTTATCCGCCAGGAATTTCAGTTTTGATGCGGCAGACCGGCTTATAAGAGTGTGCTGCCCGCCCAGCTGGTCTTGCTGACATACCAGCTTCGACGCCCGTTCGATTGCTGTAACGAGTTCAGGATAGAAGCTGTCCGATACAGAATGCTGCAAAAAATTGAGCATGTCCGCATCGTAAGTGGGTGATGCGATTTCGACCGGACCTTGGTGATGATCAGGATTAGGAATGTCGTGTATCGTAGGATACACAGGCTCTTCCTCGTATTCGTAGTCTTCAGATTGTTCTAGTTCCATGTAACTCCTCGCGTTCAAGTTTTTCGTCAATTGCGTCTTTGATGAATTGCAGATGATCGCTTGTGATCGCAAAGATGCGATGCAAGCGGGCATCGCTCACGTATACAGTATTCATAATAATAAGATGAACACTGATGGTATATAAGGATGTCGCAGAAAAAAAAGTAGCGGGTGTTACCCCGCTTTTTATTGGGTGTTTCAGTCTCTCCTTGCAAACAAGTATAACACCGAAAGTAGCCCGCCAAGTACAGCCACTGCAATCATGACGATCGGCATGATGCCAGCCATCGAATATGACGATTCGGTTGTATTTAGAAGACCGTTCTGTGTGTCGTAGAACCGATCCCCTGTCTGTGCTGTCGCATTCCAAGGCGTGTCAATGGCAGATGCATCCTGTACGTTGTCGATGATGTTGATGCCCACATAGAGCACAGTGAGCAGGACTACCAGAAAGATTCCAGCGTTGACCATAGCCATGTCTCCGCGGTTGTCTGTGAGGAGTTTGTTGTTCTTATTCATATTGTACCTCCAATATGTGTTTTTATTCATTCAAAAAACGGTGGCGAGAATGCCACCGCCGTTCATTCCCTTCTTGCGAAGAGATACAGCACCGAAAGTAGCCCGCCAAGTACAGCCACTGCAATCATGACGATCGGCATGATGCCAGCCATCGAATATGACGATTCGGTTGTGTTGATCAGATTCAACTGCGAATCATATAGATCGTCTCCCGACTCCAGACTCGATGCTTCCTGCACGTTGTTGATGATGTTGAGACCAACATACAGAACCACCAACAGAACCACCAGAAAGATTCCAGCGTTGACCATAGCCATGTCTCCACGCGTATCGTGGAGGAACTTGTTTGATTTAGCCATTCTTCTTATCGCCTCCCAGAAAAAGACAGCAATATCACAAGTCCCATTATCAGGAAAGCAAGGACAAGGATATAAGGCATAACTCCAGCAACCGAGTATACCGCAGTCGTGGTGTTTTGCGCTGTCTGAAAATTGCCATAATTGGCATCGCTCGCGGTAATGTTTGCATTGTTGATGATGCTGGTTGTCGCGCCCATCCCGAAGAACATGAGCATTATCACCGCGATCATCGCGAATAATATGCCAACAAGGTTTGCCATGGTAACTTGATATGTAGAGGGAGTATATAAATGTTTCTATTGCAGATATGATGTATAAGGCTCGTCATGCGTTCGCTATTATGCTCACGTTGATCGTGGTGTGATTGATATGAACCGTAGTCTCGTTCGCAGGGGTTGGGGGGGGGGTGAACTTAAGTTCCGATACATAAGCTAATGAAAAGAATACTGTGCCAAACACAATAATTATAGCGATAATATAATGTTTTTTGTTTACCAATCTCATAGTTTTCCACTCACATCTCTAACCACATCTACCGCATTCACGATTGAATACAAAATCATTATTCCGCCGAATATGACCAGAAACAAGGATATAGACCCCTGCGCGTACTGGACAGTCTCGATTGTGCTGGTGCTGTTGTTGAGCATCACATAATCATACGTGACTCCGCCAAACATATCGAATCCGAGGATCAGATACAGGATACCGGCTGTGAATCCGGAAAGTATGTGCGTGTAGTTCTCATTGTCTTTGAAGAGCCATGCGTAGAAGGTCATAAGAACTGCCAGACACATCGTGATAATGAATAGGTCGAGTAGCATATTATTCGTCCTCCTGCCGTCTTTTAATTGCCATCATCATAAACATTCCTGAAAGCAACATGAACGCCGCCGCCATCGTGGTTTTATGTGCGCCGACTTGGGTAGATATAAAAGTAGTCTCGGTTTTGGTTTCAGCAGAGTTCAGTGAAATAGTCCAGTCGGTCTTCTCTTCAATTGTGAAGTTGGTTTCGTACGTTGTGTAGCCTGCTTTTTCTATTTTTATGAGGTGTGGGGATGCGTCTTGCAATGTGTCGCCGTTTGCTTGATTGTAGTATCCTCTGGTGATTGTCTGGGTTGAAATTGTGCCATCCGCTCCTGTTGTTGTATCAACTACGAGATTGCTATCCTTATCCCAGATTTTTACTGTTGCACCATTGATGTTGCCTCCTTCTTTATCGGTTACTTTCAGGTCAAACGAGTATTGTCTGTGGATTTTTCCATTGTTAGTAAAAAACCATTTTATTGTCCAATCACCATCTGAATCAATTACACATAAATCAGTATTCATACCAAAACAATAAAAACTATATATTTCGTTAATTATTTTATAATTTTTTATAGTGACAGGGTTTGATACACCGAACCATATTGTGGCATAATCACAATCTGATATTATTATGTCATCAGCATAAGTAGATGTGAATGCTACACCTTCATTATTTTTTTGCCAGTTGGTGTTATAAAAATCTACATCTGGGCATTTTCCAGTCACAGATATGCCTGTGTGTATAATATTACAATTCCATATTTTATGTCCACTCCCGCCGTATGTTGATTGGATTCTTGTTTTTGTTTCTGATGAAATAGTTGAAGATAATAATTCAACTGTTCCTCCATTGGCAAATTCTATAATATTTTTGTCAGATGAATTAGTATAAATATAACATCCATCTTTTGTAGTTCTATTATTAACATCTACTATTTCACCACATCTGAAATGCCCGCCTAACGGGATATAAATAAAATTAGTATCGATTGCATGAGAAATTTCTTTATTTGTATCTGCAAACCATGTTTCATTTACACCATCACCGATCTGTAACTTTGCACCAAAACAAAATTGATTATTACATTGTCGAGTAACAACGCCCCAACCTCCTATCACATCAGCATCATAAATGTCCTGAAAAGTGCACGGTGTGGCTTCCGTGAAACCTGTGACGGTTATTGTGTTCGTCCCGCTGTCATAAGTTATCGTGTGAAAACCAATTTTTAGAACATAATCATCGTTTTTTATATCGATGTTTTTTACATCTATGTAAGCATTCTTTGTTCTCAAATCCACCGATTGAGATTTTAATTTATACGAAACATCCATTAATGTGATATTAAACTCTTTAGAGTTATTTTCCGATTTAGTGTATACCTTTTTGTATAAATGAATTGGATATGCTCTTGTTTTGCGTATTTCAGTATCGTTCATACCCCATTTTTCCCTGATACGTTCTTTTTCTTTGCTTTTAGCAGAAACATAATTAAAATAATCGTTTAGATATGTTTCATTCATTTTAATATGAATGATACCATCGTTTGTTTTTACAATAGCAGATACGTTATCAACTATTGTTTCGGTGTTATTTCTCAAGAACCATGCTTCTTCGTAATACTGCACATCAGCAGATGCGTTGTGCACGATGGTCGCCAAAAGAATAAGCGATGTGATCAGTATTAGCGCATACGTATAGTTGCGCATCGTGATGATGTTTTTTAATGACATGTAGATATATCAATGCACCCCATATTATTTAAAACTATGCCGCCTCGATGGATGTTGTTGGCGTCTGCCGCTCCAGCAGCGTATTATTTATCTTTCTTGTGAAGAAGAATGAAGTATGGATTAGCACGATTTTGTCCGGTATTAATTTCGGAGGAGGGTATTACTTGTGTTTTCGGTATTACTTCCAGATGGCAGTATTACTTTTGGAGTTTGGTATTACTAACTTTTCTTGTAATACCGCCAGAAGAGTGTAAGGAACAATCGCTTGATATCTGCGAACAGAACGATTGTGTCTACGAGCACCCACCAGAACCAGCAAGCATCTTTACGCGGATGCCACCCGTGACGGATGCCACCCGTGACGGATGCGATCAAAGTTCTCGTTCATCTGCCACACCCTGCATCCGTCTGGATATATTCCGGATCGTTGCCTCGCATACACCGCTCGCTTTTGCGATATCACACTGTGTCCAAGAGGGTATACCGTCTTCGCGGTATAGACTACAGACACGACTCGTACACCATACTGCCGCAGCAGCCACAGATCGGTTTGTGGCTGATCCTATCCTGTGATCTGGAACGATGGACATTATGGTATCAACAATATGTCGCGCGTCATGCTCCAAGTCGTCTTCAAGTAACGCAGTCACGATCTGGCTGACGTGTTCCTCGATTGATTTTTGTGGTTTGTATGCCATCACACCACTTCCTTCTCTCTCATTACCTCGCTCATCTCTGCGCGGCTGGGAGTTGCATAATGTTCCTGGATCACGCGTATCGTGTCGCCGGTTAATTCGGCAACCTGCTCTGGTGTCCAGCCTGCGTGCTGACAGAACTTCACACAGGTCGAACGCAACGCGTGGAATGGTCTGCGCGGGATGCCTGCTTTGATGCAGAGACGCTGTAATTTCCTGTATGCAGTACTCCCGGAGAAGGCAAACAATTTCTTCTGTTTCTTTGGAAGCGTGGCGATGTACTTCCGCATCAGTTGTGTCATGTTCGCTCCGAGAGGGACTGTTCTGATCCGGTTCTTCTTCTTCTCGAAGTAAGTCATGCTCGCTTCATCGAGATCGATGTCAGCGATGCGTATGTTCACGATGTCCTCACGCCTCAAGCCGAACGCAACACCCATCTTCAAGAGAAGTTCATCTTCGAGTGTGCCGGTGACTTGAAGCAGCTTTCCGAATTCTTTGTGTGTCAGGGCAAACTGCCCGGTTGTGTATGAACTATTACGGTTCTGCATAGTTCATAATCGAACAACAGGATATAAAAATCTATCTGCCAAGATGGTGAATTGAACTTTAATAGCGGAAGTCGTGCAGGTTACGTAAACTATAAGTAGTGTGCCGACAGATGTAAACATACCCGTTCGCGTGGGTTGATGCTACACCGGGGGTTTTTATTTTTCCCACTTACTAACCCCCCTCCCCATCCCCCGGTGTAAGCATATATTTTAACTCACAATCGTTCTCTTTGACTGTGGCCTTCACCTTTTACCCACAGGTATCCTTCTAAAAATAGTCGGTGAAAAATATCACAATCGGAGCAGATTAATACCACACACAAATTAACAGAATACTCTCCTATCAGCAACAGGAACATTACCGATAAAATCATCTCCATTGTAGGTGAAAAGGTATTATAGGTGCTGGTTAGATGTGTCACCGACCATTCACCACCTGAAAACGCTATCGGTAGGGCTCATGGTGAATGGTGAAACAGGTGAAACCTCATAGAGACATACACACCAAGTTGAACATATTCTAATTCTAGTGAAAGGTTGAATGTAGTCTCTAGTTACTAGTTATATATATTATATAAGAGGGAGGTTTCACCATTCACCACGAGCCCTACCGATAGCGTTTTTTTGAGTGAAAGATAAGGTGAAACCTTTTTGCACGTCCGACTGATAGCGTTTTACATTCACCCGATCTTTCACTCAAAAAAATTTTTCGTTATACGTGTCGATTTTTAATCCAATCTATCCGATTCCAAAACAGCATACATATCTATCGAATATACGTGAACTATGCGCAGCTAACACAACGAAACGTATATATATGTTGCGCACACATATACACACATGGACTCAGAAAACCCAATTTACTTATCGTGTCGCACACCGGCTAGCGATGCGAGGCGGATTGACAAACTTGTTCAAAGCGGAGTGTATGTCAATCGCAGTGATTTCATGCGCACAGCGATCCGAGAACTTCTCCAGAAACATTGAGGTGGGTGTGGAATGTCATCACCACTCATCCGGTTCAATGTTATCAACTACAAAGAATTCAGGGAACTGCTGAACGAATTTGAGACCGATCCTCTCTCAACTCACCATCTCACCAAGATCGAGAGTGAAGATGAAGGCATCGGTTACGAAACTTATGATAATATATGGATATCCTCTGCAATCAATCTCGGCATAATTGAGATTCGCAATGACAGCCCTTCTATAGATCAGCGTCCAGTGATAGGCGGGCATGAGGTGATACTCAACAGCAATGGACTTGAGTGGGTCCGCGCACAGGACGGTAGGCTTGCGTATGGTAAGATGGGAGAGTGGGAGTGTACTGGATGCGGTACAGTCCAGGAGGGAGCACAGCCATTTACAAAAGGAAAAGTAGTGAAGCCATACAAATGCTCTAATCCAGGATGTGGGCGCAAAGACAAATTCCGACTGACCTCCCCCCCACACCTACAGCGTCCAGTGTGGTTGGTACCAGGTAAGCCAAAGGAGTGTACCGACACAGAGGTTTTTGAACACCTCCTCGAATTCTATCAACAACATCTTGTTCTGAAAGAACATGAGTATGATATCTTGGCATTGTGGGTCATGGCATCATGGCTCGTTAATGACTTCCATACATGTCCATATCTCGCCCTCATCGCCCCGAAGTCGAGCGGGAAGACACAAGTATTGGAAGCTATCCGACAGACAGCATACAGGGCGTATGCGACCTCCTCCGTTACACCTGCTGCGCTGTTCAGAAGTATTGAGATGTGGCATCTCACATTATGTATCGATGAAGCACAAGACTTGATCAACAGCAATACAGAAACAGGGCAGGCAATTTACGCTTGTTTATTAGCGGGATACAAGCGTGGCATCTCTGCACTGCGGGCGGGCGACAAATCAGTCGATTTTGCACCAGAATCGTTCGATCTGTTTGGCTTCAAAGCATTTTCGGGCACGAAACTGGTTCTCGACACACTTGAAAGCCGCTCAATCACTTTTGACATGCAAAAATCTAAACCTAAGAAAATCATAATAAATGAAGATTATGCGATGGAATTGCGTTCAATGCTCTTATGGTATCGGTTCACGCATTTACACAAATTAAAGATGCGGATGCCGCACAAATGCGAATCTGGCAGACTCATCGAATTATTTACGCCTTTATACACTGTAGAACATGGACTTGACTGTAAAGATTCTCTCGACTTCACGCTCGAAAAAATGCTTACTCGCGACGCGGAAGAGGAAAAGAACACTCTTGAAGCAGAGATCATGACTGCGATCAGTACGCTCCTCGAAACTCCTACAGAGGGTACTTTCACAGATCGGCACATGATTCTGATTCATGAGATCATATACGAACTGGCATGGGAGCAAAACAGGAAAAGCAGTACCATCATCGGAAAAAAACTGAAAGTGATGGGCATTCCTACACGGCATACTAAACATGGTAACGGGATCGATATTGACGATCCTTCCGTTCTTGCAACTGTAAATCAACTAATTAAGAGGTACGTTCTATGAAAAACAAAGATACGGACATAACACCTGTAGAAGGCGTCGACTTCTACCGCGACACGGTAGTACACTATCTCGTATCGATAGATGTGCATGTCGGTGGCTTCGGGTCAGAGGATGAATCTGCGATATGCTCTCGAGCGATCGAGAATCTACGCGATGGAACTTCAGAAGGCAACGCCATGATCGTGCACCAGGAGAAAATCAGAGATGTTGAACTCGACATGCACACAGACCTTCCATTCAATCGCGTGGAATGGGTGAAAAACAAACTCGCCGAACTCGGCAGTAGCCGCACCGAAACGTATATATACGTTGCGCAATATGCGCAGGAGATGAAACAACATGGCAACGTACACAAAACAAGCAAATGGCATCACTACCGCAATCTCAATCGGGAGGGCAGTAGAGGATAGATATATCTCAGTCCAGATCAGATCGCACAAGGGGCTTGAGATCATTGAAGGAGCGCATATCTGGATTCCAGTAACGGAATTTCAGAAACTCTGTGAGGCAGCAATCAAAGAGGCGGAGCAATCCGCCTGAATATTTTCGAGGCGAGAGTCATGAGTTCCGAAAAATACCTCAACTACCGAACTACCGGCGATCGCCGCATCATGACGATCTCGATCCGGGCATCGAGCAAAGCTAAGTTCGTCATGTTCCAGTTGTGGCTCAAAGAACATCACCCAGGACGAGAGTGGTACCAAGGTGAGGTGATGGATGAGATCATCAGCGATTCCCCGCTATGGAGAGAATTCCTCGCGCAGGAGGTGAGATAATGCCCCGCATCTTGGTCATCGAGAACCTTCCGGACGGCGCGGATGCCGAATGGGTACAGGACGGGCTGCGACGGATGCTCGGTGACGACATCGAGATACAGCAGATCGCGATCGAGGAAACGCGCGGGTGACCCCCGCGCTTTTCCTTTTGCCAATTCGGCGCATGGCTCACGCCGGAACCGTTATCCCCCTGCGGGCACAGGGGAGATCGTGGCTGCGGAAGTGGTGCACCGCAGTCGTCATACAATGTCGAACGAACGCGGACTGATCCACCGCAAGCGTTCTCTTGCGTGCAAGTCGCAAGCGGCACATGCTCCACTACGGAGCGAGGAGACGAATCAACAATGGATACAGAAACAAAACCAACAGCAGATGAAGAGTATGTGAAAAACGAGAAGCTCAAGCAGATCGATCAGATGATCGCAGAAATCAATGCGATGAAAGCCGATGCGATTGCGAGATCAAAAACCCGCGCGGGTGTGCTTAAACACAAATCCGCGTGGCAGGAGGTGGAACGGTATGAGTTTATGCTGATGCATCTGCGAGTAGATCGGGCGAACCTTCTCGGAGGTGAATAAGATGGATGAAGAGTATGTGAAACACGAACGGCGCAAGTACATCGAAAACGTCATTGAGCGCGCACAGATAGCTCCTGCCACTGGAGAACTTTCATACCCTATGTGTTATTTGCCTGTGGGTCTGCGGGCGTTGGCACTTATCATCAGTGATGAAGAGAAGAGGCAGGAGACCCGGGACATATCGGGGTGAATAAGATGGATACAAAAATAAATTGTGTAATAATCTGTACACATCTACGAAACATGGGATTTGATGAACACGGTATACTCTCCATCATCCCAGATTCTATACTATTCGATATGGTGCGGCGATGGAACTTCAACACACAAGAAAAACATCTCTCGAAACACCTTCTCGATTATACCTATCTCGAGAGGGTAGAGGGAGGCTACCGACTAACTGGAGCTGATCTGGGATGAACACAAAAGAATGTTTACGTTGTTTAGAACGAAATCACCCATTGCGTGTATATCACCCACACACAAACCGGATATGCGTGAGGTACGGTTTCATGTCTACGAGATTGATCGTATGCACCAAGAGCACCAAGAGGGGTCGCGATGTGTGATCCAACCCCTTCCCTCACTCATGTAGTACCTGCCGGTCTTGTCGGCGGGACAGTTCTCGAGACAGTTGTCAGCGATGCTGACATAGAGCGCACAATCGCTGTAGAGGACACGCTGGACACATCCCCTACGCAACCAAGTTACAGCAAGGCAGTGATGAAAGCATTCCGACGCGCTAAACGAGTTAGTGAAAAGAACAACGAGCGATGCCGCGCAATTGTCGAATCATTGCGCAAAGAACGCGAAAACACCGCCTCTGTGGAGCAAGGCGAACCTCACAGAGAGTCTAAACAAAAAACGATCGCGGATTTTTGGTGAAACAATTGTGCAGGTTATCCCGTAACATACTCCTGTACATAAATATCGAAAAGCAAATCGACCCATCGCGCGTACTCTTCATCCTTCGGACGTATCGGATCATCCGCTTGAAGCCACTCGAGGTTTAGCGGCATCCGGATCACTCTGTTGTACGTAGGCATCCATCGAACTGCTTCATCATATAAACTCCACCATCGGCGTATGACTTTTGCATACTCTTCATGCATGAAAACATGTTGCTCGATAACATTAAGATACTACATCAGATTATCCATCACCGTACGATCGCAGATTATCACGTCCACGTCAAGACTCATGGCGTGCTTCTCTGCCGTCATCTGATGCTCCCATATCCATTCCTGAGCTTTGATCGTACCGAGTCGTAGAGGACACGATCTGGCGATCTCCTCTACCACGTACACCGAGTTTCCGGCATCGATGTACTGATCTCTCAGTTCACGCACTTTCGTAGTTTTGCCGGCGCCGTGCACTCCACATATTCCAATCTTTGTTTGTTTCATTTGTATTCACTTGAACTGATCATAAGCCCTAATCTTTCGATTGAGCCAGATAAAGAATGGTCGCGGGTACTGCTCCCACGCATGTTCAAGCACATACTGAATTACCGCTGCATCATTGGTGGGATTCTCTTCCAATACTTTCCGCAGTCCATCTCTAAATTCTATATCTAACATAACAATCCTCCAAATATGTTTGTTTCATATAATATTTTCCTCAAAAAGTGATTGCTGCCCACTTGGACGAAGATTGCAATAACGCCATAGTATTATATCGATTACTCCGATACGCATAGATGTCTTTTTTTGTATTGCTCTGCACATTTCCATCGGCGTTTTATATCCAAACCATCCCGCCAATCTAACGAGATGCCGATCAGGTTTTACGGTATCGATGCCGAGGTTCCGGGCTAAATGATGTTTGGTAATATGTCCGATCCATGGCAGCGTAACAAACCATTCTACCTTATCATCCGCATTTAACAATTGATCGTAATACATCTCACAATGTTTGAGAACGTGTTCAATTGCCTTCCTTTTACCTGTATGGTGTATCACGTTCGTATCCATTGTTTCCATATATCTCACGAATATTGTTCTCGCTGCTTGTTCGCGCATTCCAGAATTAAGCACTACCCAGACATATTCTCTAAAGAAATCATCGATTGTAACATCTTTAAATTGTGTTTCGTCACACCACGTAATCTCATGTTCATACCCAGCTTCAATCACATAAGTGTATGCTGTGTAAAAAAATTGCATTAATTCATCCGATGCGAACAGTTTATTACCATATTCTTCACAAATTGGTGTCATCTGTCGCAACGGTTTATCCGTAATTCGCCTGCGCTGTTGATTGTACACATACACGATGTCACCGACCTCGATTCCATCGATTGTGTCATGTCCCATCCAATCCATCCATCCGTGTTCCAACTATGATCGATGTGGCTGTGTGATATTTGTTCCATTGTTTGTTTCATAGGTCATACCCTCGATCTTTCAATTGACGGCATAAACTCCCGGGCGGATTTGAACCGCCGTCACAGGGTCCAAAGCCCTGCGAGATTGACCGCTACTCAACGGGAGTGTGACAGACGCCGCGATCGTGAGGCAACGCGACCGCGGCGACCTCTATGTTGCCCGGCGCAGGAGGAGTGTCTCAAAGAGGAGAACGGTAGGTGTGTGGGTGGGTGTAACCTGCGCCGAACAATGTACAGCCATCCTGCTGCAAGTGTATGTTTGGCAGCACTCCTATATAAATGTTGTGGCAGTAACCTATAAGTGTGATGAGAACCAATCATCCAACATGGTACAAATAAGTGTACGTCCGAAAACGAAGCAAAAGCTCTTGGAAATCCAAGAGCGTGATGAGCAGACATCGATGGATGGAGTGATACGGTATCTTTTGTTCAAGGCAGGAGAGGAGCGATCATGAGACTACAAGAAGGACAGGTCTGGCGCAAGCGAGGTCCCTACGGCTGGCTCAAGATACTTCAGATACTGGACCCCGAATATAAAGGATACGATGGCGGATTACCCGGCGCGAGAGTCGTGTTTTATCCGCCACAGATTGGAGGAATCGAATGCAGTGGCGGCAGCGAGCGTTTTGTTGCGGATGTTCCCTTTGAGGGCACACTCGTGACGTGGGAAGAGCAGATCACGCATAATCGATATCTGATACGAGAATGAGGTGACGGAGATTAATCGATGCCCGTTTCAACACAAACATGGAAGATCGGTGATTGCTTGATCTGATAGTGTGCGGGGTTGTAGATACTGCGTTTTCCGATTGTGATTATATCTACTGTCATATTATGCGACTCTCATTTAACTTATTCTGATCAATCTTCCCACCCCATTGCTCCGCCATAGCTTCCGCGATGCCCTCAAAGGTTCGGCTCCGTATCTTCCAGCGATCTGGACTCGGTGGCAAGCACATTGTCCACGCTGCACCCCGTTTTCGTCCGTTTTTCTGAACCCACATTTTACCTCTGTCTACAATATTGGTTGGCACAAGTTTTGGAAGATTTTTGAGCCAGAGACCGGTCTTCTTCTGTGCTTCATCTCCGAACCAATACGGCTGTATGTACTGATCAGGTGGACGGTATGCCTTCGTAAGAATTCCTGGAGGGTTCTCCGCAGCGATTTTTGGGATATCCGCTTCCATCAATGTAATAAAGAAATCTATCGCAGCCTGCTGTCTACCATCAGCTTGTTTTTCTGCCCACCATCTCGCCCCGCTGACACAGAGATGCTGGCACGGAGGGTGTGCGATCATCATATCCCACCCATCATCGAGAATGTCCAGAACGTCTCCTTTGATGTGCTGACCCGGACGTTCTGTATCAAGCAGATCGCAACTCCATGCATCATGCCCACGCTTCGCAAACGCGTCTCTCACGATGCCAGAAAACTCACATGCAACCAGTATCCTCATATTCTCAATCCTCATTAACTACTGGTTACACGCAATTCTAATATGGGGTCGGTGACTTTTAGATCAAATCCATATCTGGTACACGCTTGCCATTATATCTTCTGAAACGCTCACAACCTAATTCAGATGTTGGTGTTGATCCGCACGGATATCCTTCTTCGAACCAAATACATTGATAACATGCTTTTACTGTCTTGACTGTGGCTTTTGCTCCGAGATTCTCCAGATGATCTATGACATCCGCTCCGGTTTCCCGACTGTCTACACAGACTTGAATCATCGTTTCTCACCGATTAGATGTGATATTAGATGTGCTATATGTAATTTTGCACATCGGAGTCCGCTCTCTACAAGTTCTTCAAGTTTTTCATCGGACATACCGAAGTCACAGTAGTCGATGTCATAATATGTCTCGGGTCCGCCCTGCCCTTCTACAATAGTTTTGATTTTGCAGGGTATTCCAAACTCGCGTGCTAAAATTATAGTTTTAGCATCATCGTCTATCTGATCCAGTATTTTAGGATATTGTTTCATCGTTCTTGCTCCTTATGTTCCAAACACGATGCCAAGATGAAATCGTGCCAGTTTAGCCCAGATTCATTTTTCACGCGGAGCATCGTTTTATATTCCTCGTCCGTGAACGTTTCGTTTAAAGTCTTCATAAGATCATCTCTGTTTTGCAGCACGTAGCACCAACCGTGATCTCATTCGAGAACGGGAGCGACCCGCACGGGATTGCACCGCCATGTGCCGCAATAATATGTTAGTAAGTAACTCTATATAAACTTATCGGTCGTGCCTCATTTAAATAGCCCGCAACGGAATCGAACCGAGACCAGCGCAACACACTGGCATCCAATCGGGCTCTGATATGTGTTCTTGCGAACAATACTCATCGATGCACTGGTCTCTTATTTGAACTGATCATAAGCCCTAATCTTCCGATCGAGCCAGATAAAGAATGGTCGTGGATATTGATCCCACGCATGTTCAAGCACATACTGAATTACCGCTGCATCATTAGTTGGATTCTCTTCCAATACTTTCTGCAACCCATCTCGAAATTCCGTATCTAACATAATTATCCTCCAAATGTGTCTGTTCATGTCATCTGATCTTATGCATAGAACGCAGTGCACGGATCCGTGCCGCCACGCTGTCAGTCGATCGCCCCAGACACTCGGCGATCTCACGACGAGACAAATTCGCTTCCCGCATCTCGATGATGGTCTTATCTTCTTCTTTTGTGTACCGTTTGTACATGTTGTCAGCCTTCGCAGACCACGAGTAGATGAAAAACCCGTCATAAAACGAAATGTCTGTTAGCCTTCTGACGAACGTCTCACCGGTTTCGCTGTTCTCAATCTGGATGTATTTTTGTCCCTTTTGGAACTCGCGTGCAAATACATCCATCTGCACAATTTCACTCATATCGTCTGGTCGTCTGAACGTGTTTGGCTTTCGTCCATCCTTCTCCTTCTCGAACATCTCTGGGATGGATTTAAACATGATAAGGTTGTCTTTAACTTTCATTGTCCTCTCTTGCCAATTGGATTAATCTTATATCCCGAGATCGTCTGCAATATCCTCAAAATCACGAATTTTGACGTCGTCTCGCTGCCCTTCTTCGATTTGCTCCAGGATGTCATCATCGATCTCGGTCACTGCCCAATCTTCTTCTGTCTCGTGTCTGGTTCTTTCTGTTCTGATATCGACCATTTTTATCACTCTTTGTGTAATTTACATTCCGATCTATCATGAACAATCTGGTAATTCACAGTCTTTCCAAATATCTTTGAGTATATTTACTCGATTTGGTATCCATTTTTTACACACATTGCAGTAGTAACCATACTCCGTCGTCCCGGGCTTTGGTTTATGACATATATGCGGACATTTTGCACATACATCTATGATAAGCGTGGTTTCTTTCATTTACATTACTCCTTACACAATTCATGTTGCATCTCCTCGATGCGCCGATGATAGTATCTGGCACACATTGGGCACATTGTTGCCGCATGTTCGTATTGTTCAATCAATGATTCTGTCGTCATGTTTCACCTTCGATATGTTATCCATATTTTAGTTATAATTACAAAACAAAAAATAATCAATCCCTCTCGTCAGAGGGGTTGGTTTCGACACACCACTCTTTGAGCCGCTCGCAATGTGCCATAACGAGGTATGAGCACGGAGCAATCTCACAATTGTCACAGGGTGAGATCGGTTCTGTGTCGGAGATCATGATGTTACGTCCCGTTCACGAGATCAGGTGGCGCCTGAAGTGCGGTCAAGTTGGTGGTTGTATTCATTGGTAATCGCGACACTTCTGTAACTTGGTATAAGTGTCCACTCATTGCGATCGCCATCCCATCATTTGCGCGGTCAGATAAGAACGCCGCGAAGTAAACATAGGACATGGCACAACCGATCGCGATGCCAAGCAACATAAGAGCCGTTGCCTGTCGAATATCACTGTTCATACCACATCCTCCTTAAGGATATGCTCGACAATTTCTCCATTTCATCCCCTCTATCCACACTTGCTCAAACACTCGTTCTGCATCGGTTGAGTTGCGCACAGTATACTTATGGTGGTCAATAAGCACAACTCTACCGGAGAATGAATCGTTAAACACTTGCTCATATTCTTCTGTTGTATGCACATGCTCACCAAGCATAATGTCTGGTGTACCATGCATACACATTATGGCTGCAAGGAGAAAAGGAACTCCAATAAGCACTATAGTTAACGTTACATAATATCTTGTGCTATGGTAAGCCATGCTCTATCCCTCTTTGTCTTTAAGTATCACTATCACCTCTCGTCCGCTCCATCCCTTTGGCACGTATACCCGCCCGGATGACCTCGCGTTCCCAACCATTCGGGTTATCGGCGCTTCATCTGAGTCGATTATCGTTTTGAATGTCATAGTCATCTGTTCCCCCACACGTTCAACCATCGAACGTACAATGTTCTTTCCTCTCCCGCGTCATTCCGCATTGTGACTTCTGCTGTGAATATGTTTGGGTTCTTTGACACTATATACCCACTGAACGAATCCCCAAAGGTTTGGTTATATTCATCAGTAGTTGTCACGTACTTCCCCAGAGGGTAGTTCAGTGTGCTGTCTGCAACTATTCCACACACCATTGCTGCAACTATCGCAACTACGACAATAAGCGGGCGCCAAGGGTTGTAAGTCATATCTACACCTCTGATATTTTCACAATGGCGATACATGCGCCGATGGCTGTTGTCCATCCACCCACAACAGCAAGATAAGAGTTGTGGATCATAACAGCATAACTAAATATGCCTATACCTACAAGCATAACCATCAATCGACTCGCCATCTTACGATAATATGGGTATATCCCGTCCATTTCTTCTTACCTCCGATCTTCTTTTGTTTCAACCCATCTCGTTGCAATCCTGCGCTCGATTCCTGTACTGTTGCGTATAGTCACCGCTGAGTCCATGAATCTCTCACCTCCAACCACTCGTCCTGAAAATGAGTCGTTGAAGAGCAATTCGTATTCAGCAGTTGTCTGTACTTCTGCTCCAAGCTGTGTTTTCGGCAGTTCTTGGAATGTCCCGTATGCTTTCCATCCGATGAGGGCTATCATAAGCAACGATACCCCCACCACCATAGAGTTCCATTGGTTTCTGTTCATGTCTAAATCCTCCTTTTGTTGCAGTTATCTTACTGCAATATAATAGTTGTTTTACAACTACTTAAAGGTTTCGTTAGTCATGGCAACCGTTGTCTCGCTGTAACCAAACATGCTTGGTGAATCTTCATCCCCTCATATATCATCCCATCCCCTTTTTTGATAGTTCTCCCACAAACGCGACATTTATTAACGTTCTTGTTTATATCTACCACTTTTAGTGGAATTCCAAGCTTCGCGTTCACAAAACTGCTTAAATGATGCATTCCCTTCTGCAAGTCAGCCTTATTCACGCTGAATATCTTCTTATATCGCTCATCGTACACTGTTATGCTTATTTTCATTTTTAATTTCTCCTCATAAATATATGCCACAATAACCCTGCAACACCAATCGAAAGCAGCATCTTGATCGGCATGTCGAACTCTGGAGGTACCAGCGTCATCAGTAGCCCGCCACTTATCAGCGCAACAACAGCCGCAATCGCCACTGATTGTTGTTTTATCCACATGCTGAAAAACGGCATTGTCACTACTAATACCCAAAACACCGCCGTACCGACCATCGCCTCATAAGTGTTTGTGATAGCCCGTAACATGCCCCATCCGGTCGTCTCGTTGTACAACGTGTCGAAGTATTGTGTATAGTTCGTTGCAGCAGCTAATCCGCTTATAAGTGCGGTGATAGACGCTGCCACGAACCATTTAAAGAGCGTTTTTGGAGTCATTGCATGTATGTTATCGGTGTTTTTCTGATCAGCTGTAATAGCCCTACTCCATATATCATCCAGATGCCGATCTGGATTATGCCAGCCACGCTGCGCACCGCAATCCAATTAGCGCTCCCTGTGGGCAATCCGGCAGAGAACACGTCCACAATTATATCCCATATCCAGAGCACTCGATACATCGCTGTGATCATGATCAGGACGATGTTCCACCCAGCCCATGCGGATGCAACCACGCCTCCTGAGTCTCCTGTGTCATATCCCCCAACATCTTTCATCTGCCCGATCTCGTTCTCGGTGAGCCCTGTTTGGTTGATCGCAATCTCACCACCTGGAAACCAGCCTGACCCATCCATCACGCCAAGAACCGCTCCAAAGATGGCTAGCATCATCGCAATGTCAAATAATCGCATTGTGTATCACTTTCTTTTCCTTTGCTGTGTTTTTTTAGGTCTTTTCTTTTGTGGTGATCTCTTCACCGCCACTTCCTTCCATCCCTTTCCCTTCTTAACGACCAGTCTTTTCTGGAGCAGCTCCCCCAAACCGGTTGTCCATGCGAGTGGTGACATCCGCACGTTCTCACCGCGTATCCTGTGAAGAGCCATCCTCGCCTCGATCGAGAGATGTTGTTCTGCTTTCTTTGGTTTCCTCCCAAGTAATGTATCTGCAACCCCTATCAACCGATCAAGTTCAGCACTGTATTGTTTCGCCGCTTCAAGCTCATAATCTGACGCAGCCTGCACAGCTCGCCAGACCATAGCCTCCCCGGGCCTCCATTTCCGCGGATCAGTAGTTGCTGATATCATCTCGAACCCCGTTTTCTTTTCGTTTTCTTCGGCGGTTCTGGGACACGGGTTGACATCTCGTGGTATCGTTCTGCCGCAATCATCGCACGTTCAACCGCACCTATGGCAGTCCGTTTTGCCCGTTTAGCAATCTTTCGTGCACGTGCGCTTTTTCGTATCTTGTCCGCCTTCTTTTTTATCGCTTTCAAGCGATTTTTCGCAGATTTAGCTTTACTCATATTGACCTCCGGTCAAAACCATCGAGTTTCTTCCGTTTCTGTTCCGCAAAGCTCTTCAGTGCAGAATCCATCTGCTCTGGTTGGTTTGCTTGCGCCTCGTGATATCTCCGTGACGCTTCCATCATAGCGCTGCCGAATTGCTTTATGCCCTTCCATAGCGCTTTTGATACTCTTTTTAATCGGTTGCCGATCTTATTTAAAGTCATTAAAATTCCTACCTTTATTTATGTTTTTGTATGACTGCTATACATTCACGTTCACTATGTACATAATACCGTTTCTGGAATTTACCGTTCTTATATACATCAATCGCTGTTGGTGGATTCATCACATTTCCATCTTCAACAGTGATGACCACGTCCGTTGTTTTGTTAATCTGGACGCGCTCTCTACCTCCAAAACCTGCCATGAAATATGCATCATGCAGGTCTTTTTTAGATTTGCTTGTCAGTCTCATTTTCGTTACCTCCTATGCTTTTAACACCTCTCCTTTTCTCATTGCGAAGCCCACCGCAACGATTGTAGCGAGTACCATCATCCCATAGTTCACTGTACTACCGGAGAGCCACCCCATCCACATGAACATCCATCCAGACAATGCACATATCACCGCCCCGACATTCACGCTCGTAGCACTGAATAGCAGCCCTATGAAGATGATTACGCACACCGCAACCGTGTCGTACATCCACTGCTCATCCCAACCAAACGATATCCGCAAGCCATAGAACGAGATCGTGTGTCGCACACTTCCCACCAGGGACTCGAATCTGGGATGCTCCGCAGAGAAATGTACGATGTACGTGGTGTTGTTTGCCGGAATGATCTGGTTCACCGACCACGATGTCGGAAATGTCGTGTTGAAACTGTACAGGTTCGCATCGGTACTATTGTTGATCCAGTACCGGATTGCGGTGGTCTCGTTGGCAGAATCCGTGTACGTGAAGTTGATCCACCCATACGTGGTGTTGATGCGCTCGGATGTCCACCCCCAAGCGATCGTATCTCGGATCGTCTGGTTCTCTGGTGGCGTCCATGAGTGGGAATCTATGTAGATATAATACTCGGTGTCTTTTGGGTATATTGTGACCGTTTTGCTGATGCCCTGCGTTGCGTTGGTAAAGGTGATTGTGTACTGGGTGCTCGGCACCATCAGGAATGTTACTGACCCTTCTGTTCCGGTTGAGCCGGACATACTTGAGTTATCTCCGCTCGCCGCAACATAACTCACATTCACATCGATATTTTTGTATGGTGCTCCGAACACAGACACGACCTTAAATTTCACATAATGTGGCGGGGTGTACGGGGAGTATCGAAGCAGGTACACTGTCTCGTTGACGTAACTGTTCGCCATGTAGATCGTGCTGGTACTGGTTTGGTAGTTATCCGCCTCAACTACGATCGTGTGCGCTCCGTTCGTCACATTCGTGTATATCACCTTTCCATCGCTGCTGTCTTTTGTGATATCCATCATGGTTGCTGTGAACTTCATGATGTACTCATTCGTTTCGGCATCCTTCGCGGTGACCTCCACCACATTTGACACCGGAACCACTGCTTTCACGATGTGAATGTCCAGCACTTCACCATTGTATGCTCGCAGAACCGCGGCATAATACCGCCCTAGAGTGTAATTGTACGACTGTACCCAGTTGGTCTCGTTTGCACTCGTGTTGATTATGTCAAGGATCGTGTACGTGCCTCCGGCGCTATATGACCACAATGCATCGAACTCCCAAAGTTCGACTGAATGCGACTCACTGATACTGTCTGTAGTCCATGTGACCGCCCTACCGCTATTCGGCTCGATGAATGATACCGATGGAACGCTATCAGCATCTTTAAACCTGATCGACCCATGCAGTGCCTCGAAGTTTGTGCTTGTGTTATCTCTCACCGCAATCCAGTAGCAGCATAACTCCTCGTTGCTGGTGTCATACATCGCTGCCCGATACCACCCCACAGTGCTGAAATTACTGTTTGTGATGTTGAATTGTGATGTCTGGTTGGTTGCGAACTCTCCGAAGTCGTGAATCACGTCTGTGCTGTTGTCGGTTGTGTTGTATCGCTCGAACTTGATCGTGACGTTTGCAGACTCTTGATTCGTGAAATTGCAGGTGATATAAGTCGAATTGTTGTAAAAACTGATGTGGTCTGGGTGTGGGTCAAGTCTGATATTTGTATCCGGTTCGATTGCGGCTGCTGTGCTCATAAGCACGATGAATACAAATCCAAACACCGTTATTGTTTTTTTCATGATTCTCTTGCCAGTACAATATCCTGCTTGTAGTCTTTAATCAATGCGCTTTTTGTAGTCCAGTTAAGCCCAGTTGCGTTGTAATCACGATACCCCTCTTTTTCAGCCACAATGTCGCATCTACTGAAGCCAGAGCAGTTTGTAACGGGGATACAGCCCCAATATGTATCATACCCGAAGAATGCGAGCGGATCAAACGGAGTATATTCATACATGCTCACAAAAACATGATGCAACGGCATATTCGACTGATCAATTGGATGGATTTCAAGATTGTACATGATCGGAATCGTCCAGTTTGTCCATGTAACGTTCTCATCCGTGCCGAATGCAGGATCAACGGTTTCGAGCGTAAATACCCCGTCAAATGTCCTGCACATTACAATCACATCATCGTTAGAATCGTTGTTCGCAGCGAGTAATATGTAAGGGTCTGGTGTATTTGTCCATTTCTGCGTGTAATTACCGGTGTTTTTGTTGTAAACTGCTATTTGAGCGTTCTCTATAAAATTACCGTGACTGTCCCGCATAAACACAATGTTATTATCGTATCCAAGATACCAAGGGATTATTTCTGGTGGTTGCCATGGGCTAGGCGGGTATGCCCACACGCACCTGTCCCAATCATATTCGATGTCACTGCCACTACATGTGAATGTGTGCTCATGCCCGTCCGAGAAATTGACTTTATAATCGTATCCGGGTTCGATCTGCAATACATAAGTATTGAGACCATGATTTGGTTGAGATTCCATGTCTACATACGTCCATGATCCAGCATCGTTTCTCCAGAGTTTTACCCAGTTTATGTTACATGTATAGCCATATATATAAATACATGTACTATAATCATATTCAACATCGCTACCGTTACATGTAAACTCATATTCATGACCACCATCAAAAACAAGTTTGTATTCTGAATTATTTAATATTTCAAAAGAATATGATGAAGATGTATTATCTTCAGTTTCAATAAGATTATATGAATTATCTGTTAATTTTATATACAATTTAACTCCTGTTCCACATATATTTCCTGATACATTATATTTTTCAAATGGATATGGAGATATTGTAATAGTATTCGACCAACCGAAAGGATCACAACCTGAAGGACACTGTGTTTGCATTACTCTACACCACATAGTATTCATTGATGTGTAATGGGTAACTGATTCACCTTCATAAATAGTAGGACTTGAATATTTAATTTTACTAAAACCACATGCTTGTAAATCTCGACCATGAATACATCCACCTGTACAATGCCAGGTCATGACAATATACATCGAACTACCGGCGTCAGCATAGATATACCACATGTTATACCCTGTTCCCACACATCCGTAAGTACCGTATCCGTTTGATGCTCTTACAGCATCACATGATGTAGCATACGATGATTGAATTGTACATATTAATGATATAATTAATATTATCTTTTTCATCTGATCACCTTGTGCTTATCATCACCGCCAGATTGTTCACCAGTACCACCCAGTACAATCCGCACAGCGCACCCACGCTAACCCATGATGTGTACGTGTCTCGCAACCGCCACATCATCCACATTGCCCCCGCGGACACAACGATCTTTAGTAGCATGAAGCCCCACCATCCCATCAAATAATAGAGGGGATTCCATTCTGTTACGTCAAACCATGTGATGCCAACATAACTCACCACCACATCAGCTGCAACCAATGTTGCAAGCGTCCAGATGAGAAGATGCAGCACAGACGCTCTATGAGATCCCATATACCGCCTGTATGCCATGATCTCAAACTGATACATACTGTAACACCCCCTGTTTTGCTGCACGCCTTCGCTTTTTCGCTTCCGCGACGATCTGTCTGGTACGTGCCTGCGCATCTCCGTATAGGTTGGTCTGCTGTCGGATGTCGTACTCGATCTTACCGCAGACGCCTTTCGTCTGGATGGTGCTCGCACGCATCATCGCTTTCTTGCATTCTTTTTCATTGCCATATAGAGGACATCGGAAGCAGATGATATCTGGAATGCGATATGCAGCCATCACACTCACCTCTTGTGGTGCGTCTTCTTCAGTGTGATCGCAAGTACGGCTCTCTTCTTGAGGAGACGCGTTACCTTGAAAGTTCGTTTTCCGGATTTCGTTGGGTTAGAAATAGTATCTCCGATCTTCGCAGTTCGGATCGCGTTCAACAGTTTCATAGGAATATCCTCGCTGATGGGAATACCCAGCTGCCGCGATAGTGCACCATGCTTCAATCCGACTTTTTGCATCCATCTTTTTGCCATTTATGTCACCCCTTAATATATGTCTGTTTGTGATGTTATTTAAGATTATCTATTCTTTTTTTGTTTGCTATCGGCGGATTCTGTGCTACCTGACCGAACATCATTTGCTGTAGGTTTGCGATCGGATTCCGGATTTGCCAGTACTCCGACTTATGTTTGCGGCGTTTGCGGAGCAGACGCTTACTTTCTTTGGTCGGCAGAGGTGGATACTTCGGCGGTGGTGAGAGTGGAGGCACTATAATTGTCGGTGGTGTCCTTGTCGGTGGTGTCCTTGTCGGTGGTGTCCTTGTCGGTGGTGTCCTTGTCGGTGGTGTCCTTGTCGGTGGTG